>OGZZ01000337.1_pt1 | contig 37829 bp, 44 predicted proteins | sample 1577021 | NCBI WGS metagenome assembly OGZZ01 (sample SAMEA3541526, study PRJEB24748) | human gut metagenome | biome: human gut; feature: human-associated habitat; material: faeces | place: China | collected 2012
ATGTTACCGGAGCAGGAGAAATAACAAAGATAGCTGCCAGAGTACATAAAATTTTGCTTTTTTTACACTGATTGCCCTTTTTCAGGTATCAACGTTTTAGCTGATACAAATATAGGTTTTTCCCGAATTTGGGAAAAAGTAAAAAATAAAAACTGTCAGTACACCGATTCCATAGTAATCCACCATTGTCAGTGTTCCGAGTAAACCTCCGGCAATCGTAACCAGTATGGCTGTCAGTACAAAAACAGGTGTTTTCTTTTTCTTTCGCACTGTTTCCATTATATGGATTCCTAAAAGACCAAGGATAAACGTCCAGATCACATTCTGGTGGACCGGATAAAACCATGTTCCACCATACATCAGATCGAACGGTATCTCTGAGATCACTGCAAAAACCAGCATTCGCAATAAGTACTTTTTGAAATTATGGGTATGAAAATAACCTTCTACCGACATAAATGCAAAAATCGGAAATGCGATCCTGCCAACACAGGTCAGCCATTCCTGCGCCGGAAGAAGTGTTGCCCAAAGGTGATCCATCAGCATGAACAGCATTGCAATGATATGCAATGCTGCTGTGCTGATATCAAAACACCGTGATGTAGATGATTTTATTTTTTGAAACGACATAGCGATATACTCCTGCATTGTAGTATCGGATCCCCGGTTCTTTTACAGATCATTAAATATCTGGTAAATATCTATCTTGAGTGCGTCAGTATCCGTCATCCCAATAAACCTGCATCCATATTTATAACCGCCCTCCGGCAAAGCATCTCTCCGGACGATTTCAATAACAGCATCCACAACTTCTTTTCTCGAAAAATCAAGGAGCAGCTGGTTTCTTCCTTTTACCGGTTTTCTTCCCGGAATCTGAATTGCCCAGTCCGGATGTTCACGGTAAAGATCACTGTCTTCATTTACCATCTCCGGCTCAAACCAGAGCCCGAATTTAACACCTAACGCATTGATCCTGCTGATCAGGTCACCAAGACTTCCCTGCAGCTTTTCTTCATTTACTTTCCAGTCGCCAAGTCCACTGTTGTCATCATTTCGACTTCCAAACCATCCATCGTCCAGTACAACCATATCGATTCCCAGATCCTTTGCCTGCTCGGCAAGATGATAGATATCTTCTCCCGTAAAATCAAAATAGCATGCTTCCCAACTGTTGATCAGTACCGGTCTTACTTTTTCTTTATATTTTCCGCGACACAGATTTTTACGGATACATCTCTGCAGATTCTGGGAAAGCTTTCCAAGTCCCTGATTGCTGCAAGTTAAAATAACTTCAGGAATCACAAATTCCTCTCCTTTTTTCAGTGGATAAGAAAACTGTTCTTCCTGTTAAAATTGAAGGTGTTGTCAACGGTGGCGTAATTGTAATGGTAGAAGGACTTCGCGGATTCGTTCCGGCTTCTAAGCTGTCCCTTTCCTATATCGAGAATCTGGAAGATTATCTTCTCAAGGATATCGAAGTACAGGTGATTGATGTTGACCAGGCGAATAATCGTCTTGTCCTTTCTGCACGTGAGCTTCTGAAGGAAAAGGAAAAAGCAGCACGTGATGCACAAATTGCAAGTATGAAGGTTGGAACTGTTCTGAAAGGAACTGTAGAAACACTTCAGAACTATGGAGCATTTGTAAAGTTGGAGAACGGACTTTCCGGTCTGGTTCACGTTTCACAGATCTCCCAGAAGCGTGTAAAAATGCCTTCTGATGTTCTCACAGTTGGCGATGAAGTTGAAGTGAAAGTCATCGGTATCAAAGATGGCAAGATCAGCCTTAGCATGAAAGCTCTCGAAGAAGACAAAGAGAAGGCTGAAGAGAAAGCTGAAAAGGTTGTGATCCCGAAAGCGGAAGATATCGGAACAAACCTTGGAGATCTCTTTAAAAATATCCAGTTATAGAAATTGGTGCTGTGATCCTGTTCAGATTGATAATCTGTATAATTGGCAGCATGATACAGAAAAAGTCCCTTTCAGGAGTTTATTTCTTCTGAAAGGACTTTTCTATTTTCATTGTTTCAATAACTCAGATATATTTATTATGCACAAACATTCTCCAAAATTTCTTCCAAAGCATTCTTGCTGCTGGTGTGGCATCGAATCACATCCGCATTACATCTACCGGCCTCTTCTACCGCACAGCGAACCATTTTATGGGATACTGTGTTTGTGAAAAGAACGATCAAATCAGGACTTCCGATCTGTTTACTCAAACTTGCTGACATCTGGGTGAAGATCTTTGCCTTACAATTGAACTGTTTACAGACTTTCTTATACTGACATACCATTCTGTCATGTCCTCCAATGATTACTACACTCATACTGAACCTCCTGAAATTAAGATCTGATTATCTATTATTTTACTTATTACTTTTCCTGTATGGTTTATGAATTCATTTCCACATGTCTCTGTTGCTTGTGTTAGTTATGTCTAACTTATGCATTTACTATACTATATCAAAAACGTAATATCAATATTATTAACTGATAATCTTTCTCATTACACTAAAGAACTGCCGGGTTCAACCTTTACAAAAGCTGATCCCGGCAGTTCCTGCCTTACTCATGTTCTGTTCTTTTATTTTCATCCAGCAGATTCTTCATACTTCCAAGGCTTATCATCAATGTAGACGCATTGTGCAAAAGTGCAGATACTGTCGGCTGGACAATTCCTGTCACGCCAAGCAGAATCAGCCCTGAATTGATTCCGACGATATTTCTATAATTCTTATGTATCCGCTTCATCATGGCATTTGCCAGAAGTTTCAGCGTCACAACTTCACGCAGGTCATCTGCCGCAATCGTGATATCTGCAATCTCTCTTGCAATCTCTGCGCCGTCACTGATCGCAATCCCCGCATCCGCTGCTGAAAGAGCAGGTGAATCATTGATCCCATCACCGATCATAATTACTTTTCTTCCCTCTGCTTTTTCTTTCTCAACGAAATTCGCTTTATCTTCTGGAAGAACTTCAGCATAATATTCGTCAACACCAACACGTTTCGCAATTGCCGCTGCTGTACGCTCACTATCGCCCGTCATCATAACGACTTTACGGATACCTGCTTTCTTCAGATTACGAACCATTTCCGCCGCCTCTTCACGAAGCGGGTCTTCAATGCAGATAACTGCAACAAGTTGTTTCTCGATTGCCAGATACAGATGAGAGTATTCTGGTTTTAATGAATCGTATCTATCCTGATATTCGGATGGAATCGTACATCCTTCATCTTCGAAAATGAAATGACTGCTTCCGATCAGAACCTTTTTATCATCAATAGAGGAAGAGATTCCATGTGCCACAACATATTCTACCTTTGAGTGCATTTCTTCATGAGACAAATGTCTTTCTTTCGCTGCATCTACAACGGCCTTTGCCATAGAATGAGGAAAATGTTCTTCCAGACATGCTGCAATACGAAGCAGATCATTTTCTGAGTATTCACTAAAAGCAACAATCTCTTTCACTGTCGGCGTTGCCTTTGTCAATGTTCCTGTCTTATCGAAAACGATTGTATCTGCATCGGCCACGGCCTCTAAGAACTTACCACCCTTTACTGTGATATTGTTCTCGCCTGCCTCACGGATTGCCGAAAGTACAGTGATCGGCATCGCAAGCTTCAATGCACAGGAGAAATCTACCATCAGAACAGACAGTGTCTTCGTAATATTTCTTGTCAGAAGCCAGACTGCACCTGTTCCAAGCAGTGTATATGGAACAAGTCTATCTGCAAGATGTTCTGCCTTGCCTTCTACAGAAGACTTCAGTTTTTCAGAATCCTCGATCATTGTCACAATCTTCTCAAATCTCGTAGAGCCTGATACCGCTTTGACAAGAACTTCAATCTCACCTTCTTCGAGAACTGTTCCGGCGAAAACAGACTGTCCTACACTTCTTCTTACAGGAAGTGACTCACCTGTAAGAGATGCCTGATTGACCATTCCTTCACCAGTAACTACTTCCCCATCAAACGGGATCACATTTCCCATACGGATCACAACATGGTCGCCTGGCTCAATATCGGATGATCTCACAAGAATCTCCTGTTCATTTCTCTTCAGCCACACTTTATTGACATTCAGTGACATACTGCGCGCAAGATCTCCGACAGACTTTTTATGCGTCCATTCTTCTATGATCTCACCAATTCCAAGCAGGAACATGACAGATCCAGCTGTAGCATAATCTCTACGGAATACGGAAACGCTGATTGCTGTAGCATCCAGGACAGGAACCTCTATCTTACCATGCATCAGACAACGGATTCCGTGCCAGATATATTTCACTGATTTTACAGATGTAATCACTGCACGGACCGGCATCGGAAGGAATAACTTACTTCCATAATGAAGAACTGTCTTCATGACCAGCTTTTCCTGATAAACAGCATTCAGCTCTCTTCCAGAACCTGCAGCAACATGTTCCGGAAGAATTGCATTTTCATAAGAAAACTGCTTCAATAAATTCAAGACCTCTTCCTTATCTCCAACATAACAGATCACAGCATCTGCGGTGCGTTCATATACTTTTACATCTGTTACATTCTTCTGATTGGAGAGAAACCAGGATAGAGTATCCGCCTCCGTATATGTCATCCTTTTCTGGACAACATGGATACGAAGGCGGCCATTGATCTCATGCTTTACAATAAATTTCATAGAGATTTAAACTTCTTCCTCTTTGAAATCCTGCGCACCTGTATTCTCTTCCTGAGTTTCTGTCTCTTCTGCTTCTTCTGCTTCGTAGACAGCCTCAGCCTCTTTTGCTGCACGTGACTCATTGATCTGCTGAGCCTCTGCAAGAATATCCTCTGCATTCTCCTGAACAGTTGTTGCTGTCTTCATCACACAGTCTTTTGCTCTTAAAACTGCTGCTGTACAGTTTGTATAAACTTTCTTTGCATCATCACTTGCAAGAATTTTCACTCCCGCTGTTCCGAAAAGAACACCTCCTGCAAAGATTCCTGCTTTTTTCAATTTAAATATATCCCACATTGTATAAAACCTCCTAAAATTTTTATACATCATATCAACTCACTATACAGATAGTCAATTCTAACTGTATTTATCGATAAATTTTATCGTTTATTATCCGGTAATTTAATTGATGTTACTTTTTGATCTTTTACATAACCGCAATGTTTCAGTCCTTCGCGGATCACCTTGTTCCACCCTGTTTCCGTAAGTTTAAAGATCGTATCATCATCCAGCATGATGATACATCCCCCATCTTCCGGACAATCCTGCGCACAATCAACTTTATACATATTTTTTCTGTTGATTGCTCCGATTTCTTCTAATGCATTGATCATTCTGTAAACAGTTGCCACACCGATCTTTTCATCTGCCTGGGATGCCTTATAAAAGATTTCTTTACAGCTTGAGCATTCATTTTCCAAAATAATATCAATCAACATCTTACGCTGTTTTGTGATCCGGCATCCGTTTTCTTTTAATTTTTCGATAATCTGCTCTTTCTTACTCACGGTACACCTCCTGCTTTCTGGTCTTCGCTGTATCAGTTACTTCGCCATCTCACAGAGTTTCACTCTCATGAGATAGAGGTGACCTCATAACCTGCATTTTTTACTGCATTTTTTAAATCTGCCAGATCAATTTCTCTGTCGTAGGAAACTTCTGCACTATTGTCCTTTAAATTCACTTTTGCAGTAATACCGTCCAATCCATTCAATGCATTTGTTACGGTATTCGCACAATGCTCGCAGTGCATTCCTGAAATCTTCAACGTTTTTCTGCCAATCACCGGACCGTCTAAAAACTTTGTTTTTGCTTTCTTGCTGCTTCCTGAACCGCCTCCGCAACAAGGACCTTCTCCTTTGAAATGTTTGATCGATCCTTTCAGAGCCAGTCCGAGCAATATAATTACAATCAGTACAATAATAACATCTGCCATTTTGCAATTCCTCTTTTAATCTTCTTTCTCTTCTCTATTTTCTCTCCATTTCTTAACCCACAGATAAATCTGATAAATGGATACACCTACAAGGTAAATCAAAAGAAATGCGCCAAACGCATAAAACATAGAATCAGTCGAATTTCCCATTCTAATCACCTTCTACTTTTTCTTCGTATATTGGGATTTTCCTGCTGCCGTGCTGCATCCACCGCAGCTGCCACAATTGCCACTACATCCGGCGCATCCGACATGTTTTCCTTCTTTATGATTTTTATATGCTTTATAAATGAGAAAAATACAATATCCGATAATTAAAGTTATTATTACAATATTTGCTATCATTGTCTTCAACACCTCTTTTTTCTCTTATTATAACAGAGAGCCGGATACATTTCCTGCATCCAGCTCTATTTTTCAAGAACGCTTTCACGTTCTTGTTTCTCTCATATTACGCTGCCTGCACAGAACGTTTTGAGTATACTTTCTGATCTTTGTACGGATCTGGTCTGAAGAGCATGAACAGAAGGAAGATCAATAAGATAAATCCTACTGCTGTACCTACGCCAAATGCTCCGCCTGTTACGAAAGATCCTACCTGGTATACGATCAGGCAAACAACATAAGCAAATACATTCTGGAACAGGATTGCAAACCAGAACCATTTTCTGGACTGCATCTGCTGTGCCATTGTCGCGATTGCTGCAAGACAAGGTGAGTCAAGCAGGTTGAACAGAAGGAATGTAAATGCTGCAATTGTTGACGGGAACCAGGAAGCAACTCCCTGCGCTACTGTCACTGCGTCTTCTGTATCTCCAGACACATTTGCAAGAACTCCCATTGTAGAAACGATTGCTTCTTTCGCTGTAAATCCTGAGATAGATGCTGCTACAGGCTGCCACTCTCCAAATCCAAGTGGTGCGAACAGAGGGGCGATCACTCCACCGATTGCTGCCATCAAGCTGTCTGCGCTGTCTTCTACAAGTCCAAATCCATCTGCTGTAAATCCGAATCCGCCAAGGAACCACATTACTACGCATGCAAGGAACAGGATTGTTCCGGCTTTGATGATAAATCCTTTCAGTCTCTCCCAAACATGAAGGAGAACTGTCTTAGCCTGTGGAATATGGTACTGTGGAAGTTCCATTACAAATGGAGCCGGTTTTCCTGAGAAAGGTTTTGTTTTCTTCAGGATGATTGCAGAAACAAGTACTGCAACGATTCCTACAAAGTACATCAATGGTGCAATGAAGGAGCTCTCCTGATATCCTGCCACTTCACCGGCAATAACTCCACCCATCATAGCGATAACCGGAAGTTTTGCTCCACATGGGATAAATGTTGCTGTCATGATTGTAAGACGTCTGTCATTATCCTGCTCAATTGTCTTAGAAGCCATGATTCCAGGAATTCCACATCCTGAAGAAATCAAAAGCGGAATGAAACTCTTTCCTGAAAGTCCAAAATGTCTGAACACACGGTCCATAACGAATGCGATACGTACCATGTACCCGCAGTCTTCAAGAATAGAAAGGAAGAGGAACAGGATTGCCATCTGTGGAACGAAACCAAGTACTGCTCCAAGTCCGCCGATGATACCATCTACGACAAGTCCGTTGATCAGGTCACTTGCTCCGACATTTGTAAGGAATCCTCCGACTGCATCCTGGATTGCTCCAACGAATGTATCATTTGTCCAGTCTGTTACAAATGTACCGACTGTTGTGACAGATATGTAATATACAAGCCACATAACTGCGATGAAAATCGGAATACCAAGGATTCGGTTTGTAACGATACGGTCAATCTTATCCGATGTTGTCAATTTTTCTTTTGCTTTTTTAACAGTAGTTCCGACAATCTTCTGGATAAACTGATAACGTCCGTCAGTTACAATACTTTCCATATCGTCATCATGTTTCTTCTCCAATTTTGTTCTTTCGTCTTCAACAACTGCTTTTGCTGCACCTGAGAGTTTAATCTGATCTACAACTTTGCTGTCATTTTCAAGGAACTTTACAGCGTACCATCTTTTCTTATCTTCTGTAATTGTGTCAGGAAGGATTTCTTTTACACTCTCTACTGAAGCTTCAATGTCTTTTGCGAAAATTTCTCCCGGAAGTTTTACTTCTTTCTGCTTCGCAACTTTGATTGCTTCGTCGATCAGTTCATTCAGACCTTTCTGCTTTAATGCTGAAATCTCAACGATTGGGCAGCCGATCAGCATGGAAAGACGTTTGACATCAATCTTAATACCTCTCTTAGCAAGAAGATCGCACATATTCAATGCGATTACAACCGGTACTCCTGTCTCAACAAGCTGTGTTGTAAGATACAGGTTACGTTCAATGTTTGTTGCATCAACAAGGTCAACGATTACATCCGGATTCTCATTCAGAACATAATCACGGCTGACAACCTCCTCAAGTGTATATGGAGAAAGGGAATAGATTCCCGGAAGGTCAGTTACTGTAACATCTTCCTTTTTATACTTCTTATTCTTGATCTTACCTTCTTTTTTCTCTACCGTTACGCCCGGCCAGTTACCAACATACTGGTTTGCTCCTGTAAGAGCATTAAACAGTGTTGTCTTACCACAGTTCGGGTTTCCTGCAAGTGCAATTGTGATTGCCATTACTCTCTTTACCTCCTTAAATTCTAGAATCTCTCATCAGGTTTTTTGTATCTGTAAGCTTATTTAACCTCTACACACTGTGCATCTGCCTTTCTGACAGTAAGCTCATATCCACGAACTGTAATTTCAACCGGATCACCAAGTGGTGCAACTTTTCTGATAAAAAGTTCACTTCCTTTTGTTATTCCCATATCCATAATACGGCGTTTGTAAGCACTGTCTCCTTCGATTTTTGTAACTACAACAGTAGTTCCTACTTTTGCATCACCCAAAGTCATAACACATACTCCTTCCTTTCTACTTTACTCATCACTTTTTCAGCGTCTCGATCAGATCATAATATGGCGCGCCATATCGGCATTTACTGCGACTCTCGAATCTTTAATATTAACAATAACGTTACCGCCAATTGCAGATAGCACAATCACTTCTGCTCCGGGCACAAATCCAAGATTCGCAAGAAAACGCTTTGTCTCATCATTTCCGCTTACTCTTTTAATTGTATTGGCTTCGCCAATGTTGGCCATTGTAAGTGGCATAATCTCACGCTTCTTTCTTAAATGATATTAGAATCCATTCTCATTTGATATAGATTATTAAAAACAGTTGAGATTGATAATTTTTTTCATTTTCTCTTCTGTTCGTAAGTTAGTATATGCTAATCTCTATTAGTTGTCAATGACTAATTTATATTTTTTTAATTTTTCTGTTCCGTGTAAATCGGAATTGGGGAATCAAAATTTGTCTGGCAAATCATTTGCTGTAGGGAATAAATTATGATATACTAAGCAAAGACATGAAAATTCACTGTAAATAGTGATACAGATAAATTATAATTTATATAGAGGAGGCCATTACCTATGCATGTAAATGAATCATCTGAAAATTATCTGGAGACAATCCTCATGTTAAGCAAGAAGCTTCCTGTCGTACGTGCCGTCGACATTGCAACAGAGCTTAACTTTAAGAAATCAAGTGTCAGTGTAGCAATGAAAAAACTCAGAGAAAGCGAACATATTATTGTATCTCGTGAGGGTTATATTACATTGACAGAATCCGGACAGGCAATTGCTGACATGATATATGAGCGTCACACTCTTCTCTCTTCCTGGCTTGAAAGACTCGGCGTTGATCCACAGGTTGCAGCTGATGATGCATGCCGTATGGAGCATGTGATCAGTGAGGAAAGTTTCAACGCAATCAAGAAGCATATTGTTTCTCATTCTTAAAACGAAAAAGCACTAACAGAAGAGTGATATCTCTTCTGTTAGTGCTTTTTTCTTACTTTTACTTATCGTTATAATGATACCTACACGCTAAACATACAAACGGAGTTGGTGGGATTCGAACCCACGTGCCCCGGAGGGCTAACGCATTAAATAAAGGATTTTCAGAACAAATAATGTAAACGTGACAACTTCGTGACACTATACAACATATAGATACAAATATGGAAGGAGCATTTCCAATACACCTGTTAATAAAACCCTCTGCTAGAAGTTCCATAGAATAATATAATATTTATGCTGCTATAACATCTCGTCTTATCAATGCTTCAACATCATATCTTAGCATTGCATCATAAGCACACTTTGGTATCCTTCCAAGATTCTTCTCTGCAACCTTTTCTATACGCTCTTTTTTCTTGTTACAAGCAAATTCAAACACTTCATCATATGTCTCATATACTTTTTTTCTATTACTTCCAATAAAGTATTTTCCATCTTCATTTTCGTATATGTTATCCGATGCATGACGTTCAAATATTGTATTGATATAGTGTTCAATCAATACACATGTTTCAGGGGAATACTCCTTATTTCCCGGCTTCAGTATATCCTTATCTAAATCAATTCGATTTCCAAACACATGATGCTCGTCATACCAAAGCTTGAAATTCGCATAATTCTGCCACTCTTCACACACGCATTTATCCGCATATTCTGGCTTGTATTTTTTATGCACTTCTTTATCATGACATCTCTGCATCATGTCCTTCCACTTAGTATATGATTTTTCATAATAACCTTCTGCTCCAACAGCCATTCCGCTGTACCCTATTCCGCACATTCCTCTTCTGTAATGTGCCGGATTCCATCCATCTTGCTTGTATTCTACTGCATTTATTACCTGCATTATAAGATCTTCAGATAACGGAAAGACAGATTCATTCTGTAATTCTGTCAATCGGTCATATTGTTTTTCCGTAACTGGATACAAATTCTTATAATACAAGTCGTTTTCGTTGTTCAATTGATGCCATATTCTTGTGTTATTCGTCTTATCATAATTAACGATAAACGTTTCTACTGCTAATTCTTCCGCAGATACCCTGTGTTTTACATACTTGAATATTTTGGTAGGCTTAACATATTTTTCCTTCTCAAGTGTAAACATCCTTTTTCCAGTTCTTTTATCTTTACTTCCACGCTGAACTCTATATTTTCCATCTCTATATTCAACTACACGTCCATAACTGCTATACCACGTATCCTTGTAATATAACAACTTTACAAATCGTTCATCTCTAGCAATCAAATCTATTCCTGACTCATTCTTTCTCAAGATTCTTGAAGAGTCAATTTTCTTATATTTTCTTTTAAAGTGCATGGATTCATCAGAAAAATATTGTTGTAATGCACTTTCATAAAGTGATTTTTCTCTGCTTTTCTTTGTACATTCCTTGCATGTGTGTAAACGATTTTTCCCATAAATCATTATATAGCTCTCTATCGGCAATTCTCTTCCGCACACTTTACACATTTTTGTTCCATTGTGTCTAATTTTTTTATTTTTTTTCAAAATGTCCTCCATTCTTTTACCCACATGAACCTATTTCTCATGCAGGTGCAGTCTATTATTTATTCCGGACTACACGGGATTTTTTTGCATCAAAAAAGACGGTATTTACACCGCCTTCATTTAATTTCTATTCAATTATTTTTTTGGAATTTCTTTTAGACTTTTGATATATGCAACCATAGAGCCGAAATCACCTGTTCTTTTTTCCGCTCCATTAACATAAAGATATTTTGCTAATTGATTTCTTTTAATATTAGATTTGATTAAGATGATATATGCATTCGTATTCGTATACTTTAGTTTTTTATTTAACTCTCTTTTTTGGCGAATACGTTGCTTTTTAATTGCTTCACATATAAACTTCGAATCATGCTTATTAATATATTTGCTGATCCAATTGTAACAAGTATCCCATTTGTACGGTAACATATCAAAGTATGTCGCATCCTCTGGATACCACTCAAGCCATAATGCCTTTACTGACTTGCTTGTAATTGTCATATCTATATGTGATATTTCATAAGCAATAAGCATTTTCTTTTCTTTGACGCACGACAATTTTAATTTTTCCTGTTATTCCACGTAATTTCTCCCTCTATCTAAATTTCTTCAGTTTTTTCATTCCATCTAACAGACGAGTATATTGTTCTTTTAATGCTCGAATATCAGATATTTCCTTTTCCCAATTATCTTTTAACTTTTCCAATTCCTTGTATTTTTTATCTAATGAACCGCTCTGTGCAAGTTCTTCTTTTAATTTTTTATTTTCTTTCTCTAAAAGTGTGTTTCTATTTTCCATTATTTTAAGTTTCTTGTCTAAATCCATATCAACTATATCCTTTCTCAAAAGAGACGATGCATTACTACACCGTCTCACTTTTAAAATCTTTGTCTATATTTACTCATGCTACCCTTGCCAGTAATCTGTCCAAGTGTCATATCTTGAATAATTTTTTCTGCTTTAACATCCTTTTGGAATCGTCTCATCATTTCCGAATAGAATTCAGCATAATTAGCAGGATTGTCTACTTTAACATCAAAGTTAAATGTCTGATTCGTTGCAAACTCATTAAACATGTTCGGAACTTCCGGTGGATTCTGAATCATGCTTTCAATGAATCTTTGTGGATCGTTTGCAAAACTCCATAAGTTTTCATGAGCATCGTTATTAAACACAGATGAATTCTTACTTAGCGGAGTTAAAATAGAACCATCATCAAGCACAATTGTTTCAGGTTTCTTATGTTCTCCGACAACAGCCATTTCATCTTTTGGAACAGACTTAATACCTTTCTCATATCCACTAATCTGACTTAAATCAACCCATCCAAGAGGATGTGCTGCATTTTTATCTTTAGCAATATGATATTTCTTTTTTGCCCAAGATGCGTTGTTGATTTTAGTAATGTATACTGTCTGTCCATGCATCTGTGTTCCAGTAGGAGACAATCCATCTGAACTATAATAATACGCACCACTGTTAAATGTAACCGCATCTCCAACATTCGGAACACCATCACCGCTTGATGTTGTTGCAGGTTTTGGAGTAGGTTTCGCAGGTTGTGAAGCAGGAGTGGAAGATGATGGTTTCTTAGTACTTGAAGAACTAGCACTTGCTTTTTTATTAGAAGCATCTACAGCTTGCTTAATGAGATTCGTCAAATCATTTATTGCATTCTGAACTCCTGTAATAGAAGACAAGAAATTAGTACCATAATTGGTAATAACTTGATTTGCCGAATTCCAAATTGTATTCATGCTTTCAGTCATTGTGTAGCCAACGCTATCAGCTTTTGCTTCTAATGTATCTCTAATTGCGCCAGCTTCAGAATTTACATTTGCAATCACATCAGATACAAGAACATCAATATTATCCAGTCGCATATTAAGGACTTCTTCATACTGTTCATATAAATCATCCAATAATTTCTTCTGATCTGCAATTGAACGTTCATATTGAGTTTCAGCCAAATCTTGTTTCGCATCATTCAAATCATTCTGTAACTGCTGTCTCTTTGATGCACCTTCTTCAGAAGTATCCCCTTGATATGCAGCTAACTGTTTCTCAATGGAAGATATCTCTTTCTGCTTTTCAGCTAACTGTTTCTGATAATCATACATATCCTTGTTGGTATCAAGCAAGTCAGTGTACTTATCAATCAACTTTTGAAGTGCATCGAGCTGAGAATTAATACCATCTTCAACTAAATCTTTAATTGCATCTTTTTCCTGCTTTGCAGATGTAATTGATTCTTGCTGAAGTTTATGTAATTCATTTCTGCGGTCAACAAGTGTCTGATTAAACGGATCAGATTTTAACTGTTCGTCAATCTTTTCCATTTCTTTTCTATACTCGTCAGCCTGTGCCATGAGAGTATTATGTTTTACGCCATGAAGACCAAATGTAGCTTTTCCATATTCTGTAATCTGACCACCATTCTTGTCGTCATACATCTTCTCACTGGACATAAGTTCTTTAAGGAAATCTGCTTCGTCGTTGATTTTAGAGATTCTGTCTTGAAGTTTGTCAAATAAATCCCATTGAATCTGACGAATACTATTTTCCCATTCGATAGTACTCTTATTGTCCGAACTTGCTTTCAGTTGATCGTAATACGATTCTAAGAAATTACCATCTGCATCAAAATACTGAATATCTTGTAGCTGTGATTTAAACTTCTTAAGTTCATCAATATTCCATTCGATAACTTTTCTGTTGTCCATATCGACATTTCCGAATGTTGTTGGAAGAGTACCATTTTTGATTTGATCTTCGTACTTGTCAAGTCCCCAATCCTTAATTTTCTTGTACTCTTCGTCAATTCCACCTTGGAACATATCTTTGACGGAATTTTTGAAGTCGTTTACTTTGATTGCATTTGTATCAAGTGAATTTCCAACGTCATCGAATAATGACTGATATTTAGAATATTTCCCTAATACTTCATCTACAGCAGAAGATACTTCATTAAAAGACCATTTTGCTTTATCAATCGCAGATGTATCGCCACTAGATAAAGCCTCGTTATAGTCGTTAATCGCCTGTTTATAATCTTCTAAAATGGCAGCAGGACTTCCAGCATCCAATCCTTTTGATATGATATCTGCTTGAAGGAAGTTGTTGTAATCATCTCCGTATTCATCAATTATTCCTTTGAACTTAGACAGTTCGGATGAAGTAGAATCAATAACTCCTTCCAATATTCCGTTATTGTCTCCAACAGTATCAATACGATTCTGTACGTCATTCATAAAGGAATTCAATGTAGATTCTGCTTGTGTAACATCACCTTTGAATGTAATCGTATAAGCTCCTGTCGAGTCTTTCTGAAGAGACAAACCTTTATCAACATAATTTTTTGCTATTTCTGCAACTGCTTCTGCATCCTTTGAGCCACCATTGAATTGTGCAATTCCAGATGTACGTGTCTTGGTCATTTCCGATTTGATTTTATCAAAGCCTATCTTGTTTTCATTCAGAGTTTTCTTTGCATCTTCAATCTGAAGCTGTTGCATAAGAGCAATCTGTTCTTCCATTTTACCGTTTACAAGATCAATGGAACTTGCACTTTCTCCGTATGTAGATGCTAATTGATTCTGAATATCTAATAACTGAGATTTAGCATTGTAAGCCTCTTCATCAGTTAAAGTACCTGATGCCAAGGACTCTCTTAATTTTTCAACTTTCGAAATCTGTTCGTTCAATGAAGATGTATTTTCAGAAAACTTCTGTCCGGCTGTAGATGCACTATTAACCGCATCTTCTACTGACTGCTTGTAGGACTGCCACACCATTACTCCGGCTGATACTGCCGCAGTTAATAAGATAATTGGATTCGCCATCATCGTTGCGAACAATCCTTCTAACGCAGAACTAAAAGATACTGTACTTGCTGTGGCTGCTCCATTTGCAGTAGATAATCCCATCGCTGCTACTGTTGCTTCTGCTTCAGCTTGAGCTACGCCTGAGTTTGTGAGAAGTTGAACTCTCTGTACATCCGACAAAGATGTACTAGAAAGAACTAACTGCATCTGAGATTCAGACAATCCCTGTGTTAAGTTCAAAAGCTCTTTGAACCCTTTGGTATCAATTGTTCCGCTTTTAACAAGATTCATTGCATTTCCAAGATTGGAGAATTCACGCACTGTACCTTGAATCATGGATGTAAGATTTTTGAAAACAAATGCCCCACCGAAAGTTCCAAGTCCAGCAAGTGCGCCTTTAAGAAGATTGGTTTTGTCCACAAAATCTACAATTGCTTTAGAACCATCTAGGAATCCTGCATACATATCATCTGAAATTAAGGATGTAGATAATCCCTCAAGAGAAGACTTTAACTGATTTGTTTTTGCTTCAAGAGAATTGAGGTAATTGTCTTGAAATTTCTTTTGAGCTGTTCCCTCTGAGTTATAAGCCACATTCGTTAACTTCTCAACTTTATCCCAGTTGTCCATTGCTGCAATAAATTTGTTATACTGATATGTTCCGGCTGTTGCGGTCGCAACGGCTTTCTGACTATTGCTATCTAATGTCTTCCATTTCTTTGCGATATCATCAAGAACCCCTTCACTATCTCTGAACATTCCAGTGTTGTCACGCATAGATACACCGATTTTCTTCAATACTTTTTCCGTATCGTTTAGGCTTTCTCCTGTCTCCGCATCTACAAACTTCCCTGCCCTAATCTGATTCATACGAGACAAGATGGACTTCATAGCTGTACCAATTGACTCATCGCTATCCTGTGTTACGTCCTTAATTGTAGCAATGATAGCACTTGTCTTTTCCAAGCTTACCCCTGCATTGTTAGCTTGTGATGCTACCTTCATCAATGCTGTTCCGATGCTGTCAGCTCCTGATGCACTTTCCAAATCAATGCTTGTTAGAATGTCATTCACTCTACTTGCTTGATCTGCTGCCAATTGAAATCCATTTAGTGTTGCTGTTAAAATCTCTGAAGCATCAGAAGAACTTAATTCTGCATCTTTTGATAATACAAGAGAATCCTTAATCAGAGAATTAGTGTCTGCCATAGAACGTCCCTGTCTCAACCAACTGTCTGCTGATTCAGCTACACTGCTTGTCAGACTTCCAAGTTCCTGTGCTAAACTGTTATAATCATTCATTAGATTATCAATATAATCCGAATCGGCATTTGTAGCCATTGCGAGATTCGTTTTAATGTCATTGAATTCTTTAACAGTTTCCGTAGCTTTCTTTCCTGCTTCAAACATCTTATACATTACATCCTGGAGCAAGTTAGAGACATTGTAAATACTTGAGAATGCTTCTTTTACACTTCCTCCAATTGAAGAAAAGATATTCTGACTCTGCCGTCCTGCATTATTTATACCTTGCAAAGCGTTCTGTAACTGATTAATACTTGAGCTGTCAATGTCTGACCCAATATTAATACTTTCATCTACAGCCTTTTTCACAGAATCAGTATTGACGCTTAAATCTAACTCGATATCCGCAATACTATTAACTGCTGCTTTAATCTTACTTGCAATATCTTCAGAATCAATTTTGAAGTCAACAGGGATTTCCATGTTGTGACACGCTGCATTCAACTTCTCCTGAAATCCATTTTTATCAACATCAATGTCTACTTTTACTGGTTCATCTCCTGTTGCAATCTTATTAATTGCACTTCGAAGATTGGATAACAACTCTTCTTGATTAAACTTCAAGTCAATATTTAATGCTTCACCTGCTGAAGCTGACGCAGAACTGATTGCTTCTCGAATCTGTGAACTGATTTGTTCAGAATTGATATTAACATCTAAATCAACTGTAGTTTTTCCAATCTCTGTTACTTCAGAGATGCTTTGTTTTAGTGCCGATTCCATCTTAGAAGCCATGTTAATGACAGAATCCCATGCTCTTGAATCAACATTTCCTGCTTCAAAAACATTCATATTTTCTGCTGAAATCTTCTTTATATCAGCCTGTGCCTGTTTCCAAACTGATAAAGCATGATTCAACTGATCTGCTTGATTTGTAATATTGTCCGGGAATAAATTAGGGAATTTACCATTAAGCTCTGACCACATTGAATTAATGGTCGCTGTGGATTTCTTTGTATCGGTAACGAGTTTTCCGATGTTTTGATTTAAAAGGGATTTGTAATTTGAATCACCAAGCTCTTTCTTAAGAGCATCGGTAACAAGGATTTTCTGATTTTTGAAATAATCATAGAAGTCATCAAACGCCCCAGAAGAACGGAGCGTCTTTGCATTTTTCTTTAATGTATTTACTACACTTGTCATGGATGTCTCAAATCCATCTCCAAGATTAAATTTCTGCCCATTCCATGACTTTCCAAGGCTTGTCATCATTGAATTGAGCTGCTTCTGAAGCTTGCTAATTGTTGATTTGTCCGTAATATTAAAAGCGTCTGCCAGAGATTTTCCCATAGCAGACGTATCAATTTTTACATTTTTTAATCCGTTTTCTATATTCTGTTTTAGTTTCTTCGCTGTGTTCTGACCACTCACATCTACATCTATTGTAAGCTTATGCTTTTCTTTCAATAGAGCATTTAATTTTTGTTCTGCTTCTGCGGTATTTAGATCAGCATCTATATTTATCTTAAAATCTTGTGACATAAGCACTTGCTCCTTATATAGATCTTCTTACTTCACCTTTTAGGCAAAGTAAAGATAAGTCCATTCTACGAATTGTCTCCTTAAGCTGTTCGGTTTCTGATGCTAGATTTGATGTTTTTTCCATCAAATTCACAATGATATCATCATCCATTTTTGTACGAATCAAACTACTTAATTTTTTCTTTTCTTCCTCCGTATAACCACTCCAATTTAAAATTATTTCATCCATAATTTCTGCTTTTTCAAATCTTGGATTAATTCCAAAATCTTCAAGTTTACTGTCCATTTCAGAACATATTTCCGTAAAGTCATATATATTAACAATCTCTCTTGTATCTAATATGACACAATACTTGTCACCAAGATTAATACTCAGTTTATAATATGGTTTTTTTTCTGCTGACTCTTCTATTTTCTGAACATTGAATAATTTTCCATAAACTCCTGTTCCATCTTCAAATGCTTTTGAAGTAATTTTTGTGTCAATCCATCCGTCAATTGTTGCCGGAGTAAATTTGTTTTTTTGCTTTAAACCTTTGTATAATCGGATATAATCATTATCTTCACCATATCTTTTCCTATACCTTTCAATCAAAACATATAACACAAACAAAACATACCTGTCATTTTCGCAGCCTTTTCTAGTAGTAGCATCCATCAAATAATCGTACACATTTGACGTAATAAAAACTTTTTGAAGTTCATCTTGTTCTTTTTTTATTTTTTCTCGGCTCTCTACAATCTCTTTTTCTCTCTTGGCAGACGATTGATATACATCTCTTCTTGGTGCAATAACAATTCCACCTTCAACATTTCCACAAAGATTTTCATACAAGATATCTCCAAAACAATTCCACAGAATATCCTTTTTCTTTTTCTTAAATTCTTCTGAATGATATTCTATATCCACAAGATAATTGACAGCTTCTTTCCTATCAGAGATAATCTCTTTTATCCTTGCACTACAATAGATGTTAAAAAGCTGTTTATCTGATTCCTTTGCTTTTAAATCTTTTTTCATCTGCTTGTATAACGCTGAATGTTCTTTCTTCAATTCTTCCAATAATTCTCGCAACTGGATATACTTATCGGATGTCCTTTTCACTTCAATGTTAGAATCCTTTAGTATCTCCGGATTGAATATTTCTTTATTTGAATAATTTATTTTTGAGATGCCACTTGATGTCTTTTCCGCTACATATTTGCTGATTCTGTCTGCATTACTCTTTTTATTATATTTCTCGCACTGTGCAGATTTCTTATCTTTTGCATACATAAAGAAATGTGGACATTTATATTTGCATGTACCATTATTTGAATCTTTATAATCCATATAAACAGATGCATACTGTTTCAAGTCCATAGATTTCTGTGTCTTAAAATAATCAATAACATAATTATTGTATGCGCATAGAATCTCTACTAGCTTTGTATCTGGTTCTTCTTCTGAACTAAATATCTTTGTTATTGCATTTGAAACATATCCAATATTTTCATTATGAAAACTACTTATTAGACACGTCACAATGGCTTCATCAGAAATCAATGAAGGTTCTGCTTTTGTCATATCATAGAATAGCGGTTGCTTATTTCTGTCCAGAACATCCAAAAATGCTTCGTCATGCACAAGACAGATATGATCTCCGTCCCAGTCAGCCTGTAACACTTTAGAAATCAAATCATGTGAACTGACAATGGTATCCATCCCAACAAACCATTCTTTACATTCTTCTGATTGTAGCACTTTTCTGATTCCATGCTCGCAATCTGACAAATGAGGATAGCGTAGGCAGCAGGTTTCTATGATTTCTTTACCATCATAATAATGATTGTATATATAGTCTTTCGGAATTAAGCCTTCCGGTACATCTTGCCCTAAAAATAACCACTGGCAAAAAGCAAACAAATCTGGACAAATGTAACTCCAAAAACCATCTAAAATCAACTTGCATCCCTGCGCCTCTTTTCTTACTGACTTTAATGCACTTTCCATCGTTTTCTGTACATGAACATCATTTAACATTTGCGGATGCTTTAAGATAGCTGCATGAAGTGATTTTAATTCTGATCCGTCAAATGTATCATCTTCTGACTCCAATTCAATCCCCATAAGTTTTAATGCAATCTTCGGATCTTTCTTTGCATCATTGATATAATTTACTGTCTTCTCCGTCAAATTTTTAATGGATTCCTCTGTTAAATTGGCTCTTGGAATTGTTTGAAACGGCTGATATGCTACTTTCACCTCTTCTTTCGGCGTATGCGCACAGTTGTTAATTGTAATTGACAGATTTGATTTTTTGAAACAATCTCTGTACTCTTGCATAGATTGGTAATACTTTCTCATTTTAAGCTGACTGTCTGTGAGAATCATCTTTGCACTTAAAAACTCTTCTACAGAAACAGGATTTCCCCAAGCATCCTTCATATGAACATCAGACAATTCTTCTCTGTATTTCTCAATAAATCTATGGAAATCAAAAGGGAACACCGCACCTTTCAACCATCCACCTCTTATCTGACAACTGCATGGAAATGTACCCGGCATAAAAATCCCTGCTCCATCCATATGTTCAATCGGAATCTCCATTTTTTTCAACTTAATTTCTAACGTATCTACATCCAAATAATTAACCATTCCAGAAACCATTGTTTTAAAATCTGGAACTATAATTACATCATCAATGCTAACACTGGAATCATATTTCACACTGTTTGATATATTTAAAGCTTTTGCTGAAAAGAACTTTCCCATATTGATTCCACCTACAGAATTAATACGTTCTTGTGTCAATCCGCACATAAGAGACTCTTGATTCTTCTTCCAGTATTCTTTTTCCACTAATGTAATTATTTTTTCTTTCATCTGCCCTGTACTGGATGTATAAAACACATAATGTTTACCATCTAATGTAACTCCACAGGAAACGATCTGCTCAAGAACTCCCGTTAATACTTCACTACCACATTTTAGTAGAAGAAACTGGTCTAGTAATGGAACATCTGTCAAGTCAACATCACATCTTCTGACACATTCATTCTCAAACCATACGATTCGATTATCTGTCCTCATTGTGTCTGTAATTTTTCCATATTCGTCTGACATGTAGATAGCAGATTTTCTTATTTCTCGAACTTTATCCGAAGGAAACTTTTCAATCTCATTCAGCAGATATTTCTTAAAAAGAGATTTATCCATCTGTGAATCTAACAATTCGTTTGCTTCGTTCTTACTAATATGAAATTTCTCAGATAACTTTTCGATTGTTGGATATTGGACACCCAATCGCTCATTCAATTTCTTGTGACTAATTCCATTATGATACAGATTGTAATAATCCTGTTCTCGCTCTGTCAGACATGTTGAGATGTTTAATTTGTAGATCTGACATCTTTTAAAATTCAAATTCATTAGTGCTGATATAATAATCACTCTCCCATCTTTTGCTTTCTTATTTATATCATTCTCCATCGGTTTCCGTAGAAAATAGTAAAAAAATACCAACCATCAGTATTAATCGTTTGATGGTTGGTTGGATTTCAATTATAGTGTTCTTTTATTAATTCATCTTTTTTCTCATACAATTGATTATTCAAAATTATAATTCCATAATCAGAAAACATTCCATTTATAGATGTTTCATGAGCAATTGCATATTCAATATCAAATACTTTTTGAATTGCATCAGCTACTTGATCTCCATCTATCACTATTTCTAAGATTTCAAATAAATCATCATAAAAAATATACCCTTCATCAACCAAAGGCTGTAGATTTTCTTTATTTTTCTGGACAATTTTTATTACTTCTTCATTTGACATCATATGATTTCCTCCCAAAAATATTTGATACAAAAATCATACTCCTTTAGCCATCAATATTCAATTCTCAAGGAACATATTTCAGAAAATCATCATCTTTTTCTGCTTCATTTTCGTCCATTACCACATATAAAAATCATGTTATCCTTATACTTATTCATTAAAATTGGCAGTAGAATCCTCTCAGAACCAACCAAGCCAAGAAGAACTCACCTACAATTCTATGAACCGAAATAGGGTCGATTTTACTTAATTTAAGCAAGCACATACATCACTTTTTGCAATAAATGAAACTTCGGTTTCATCTGCCAAGATTTGCCCTCATTCCATACATTTTCATCAATTCGTTACCACATGCAATCGTATCTTTGTATAACTCTTCATTTTCTTTTGTTACACCTATGGTAATAAGCATTACATTCACAGCTGCATCTCTTTGGTCTTCTGAAATTTCTTTCAATTCTGCCAATGTAACTTCCGCTTTTTGAATCTTTTCATATAATTGCTGTTGTTCTTCCGGCATCTCCTTATACGCATGAGCGTCATACTTGTTACAGAAATAATGGAATATTGCTCTGTTATCTTTATACTGGAATCCGGCTATGTACAACATATAGTGTAATACTTCATGACGAATGGACTTCTTTGTTTCTTCAAACTCATAAAGACAGCAGTATATATTCATTACAGTCTGTTTTCCATAAATTCGAAGATTGCCTTGCGTCCGATAATCTATTTTATGTTCTTTATCTGTAGCATAATTTGTATGGAAAATAATTGGTAAGATGTCGGTCTGTACTAATCCAAATATAGAATAATGTTTCATTTGTACTTCATTCGCAAATTTCTGTGCATACTCCAAATACTCCTTATATTTTTCACCAAACTCAGCACAAAAATCTTTGTAATATTCCAGTTCAGTTTTTAAATCTGCCATTTCATTTAACAGCTGTTTACGATTCTTGATAACTTTGACGCTTGGTACTTCTTCTTTATTACCAAATCTGTTATCTCTGCACATGACATTGAATGCATGAAGTCTACAGCTTTTGATTTCAGCATCATGTTCATGATGATGTAAGATATCCTGTTCAATTCCCTGTTCAATCTCGTCTCACCTTCTTCCAAACTCTTATTCAGATTATTCCGAGAGCTATGTGATCTCGGATACTACATTGAAAAAATAAATGGGATGTTATCCCGTGTTTTTCTTCACAATAGTAATTTTTCTAGTACTCTGCTGCCAGAAGCATATTCCACTTCTACACTCGGCATTATATTGCTTACATCCATTATATTCCCGTTTTGCCCAGTCTTTCTTGTGCATGTATCAATTCCTCTATGTTCAGTTTTCAAGGTGCGGTTTGTACAAAAATAGATGTTGATGGATGCAAAAATGCTATAGGAACTTCTCAACAGGCTCTATTTTTGCAATATTCAGTTGATTTTTGTATTGGAAAATGTGTGACAGACTTGCCACAATTAGAATTTGATGCTATACTTATTCTTGTTCAAGGAACAGTATAGATTCTTTCGTGGGTCTGTACTTACATATTTTGTTTGAATGCTACCAACGTTCAAACTACATATTTTGAGACTTTGATATCTACCAAATATCGGAGTCTCTTTTTGTTTCCAACTATATTATACGAACACTTGTTCTGTTCGTCAACTGGTAATATGACTTTTCTTCTGTTTTATTTCTGTTTTTCTAAACCCCTTTCTGTTTTTGTAAACCTAGTTTATCTCATTCTGATTCTCATGTCAAGATGTTTTTCTGTTTTTATGAATTTTTTCAAATTAGTTTTACTTTTGCAGAACTTTATGTTACTCTATAATATAGTGGAGGTGATTACATGGCTTTATCATATGAACCATTATGGGATTTTCTTAATAAAATGGGGATTTCTAAAATGGAATTTGCTAAACGCATTGGGATTTCAAATGCAACATTGGCAAAAATTGGTAAAAATGAACCTATAACATTAACTATTATCGAAAAAATATGTAGCGAGTTTAACTGTAATATTAATAACATTGTTGTTCATATAAAAGATGACCAAGGACAGATTCCTGGTAACATGTTAAACATTGGAACTGTTGTTGAATGCAGTTGTATTTCATCCTTAAATGCTCCATTCCTTTCAGATATAAAAAGAATTAAGAATGTAGCTAGTAAGCCTGAACCATGTGTTATTATTCGTAAAGGAGGTGTTACAAGAACTAATTCTGAATTTCTTTTAATTGCACCACTTTCTTTTAAAAAATATCCTGAATTTATTCTTGATATTCCATTTACTGATGCAAGTATTAACAATTCTAAAATGCAAGGATATATCCAATTATCCAGACTAAGCGATATAGATAGTAAATATGTATCTAAAATATCCGGTCATCTGACAAGATATTTTGTAGAATACGATGTTAACAGCATTATACTTGATTTAGCACCAATATTAGAAAAGAATCACTTAATTAATTTTGACTTACTTAAATCTTCTTATTTTGATGAATAAAATTCCCTCCGGAATAATAACCGGAGGGTTTTCTTTATAATTACAAATATGTATTCTATATAATTCTTTTCTTCTCACAGACGATTTTCCCGATACCGTACATATTATTTTAAAAAGGGCGCAAATACCTCTATTTTCCATAATATATAAATTCTACCAATCAATTTATTATGCTTAAATTTTATTTCAAATAAATTGAACTGTTACAGTATCTTTTGACAAGTTTCAATATTGACTCCTACGGATGACTAAACAGTTTGACAAGGTTTATATCTTCATACGAACCACATAAACTTTTCCAGTGACTCCTACGGATGTACACATACAGGAAACTCAAACTATTTATTTGATAGTTGTAACTGACAAGACTTATAATCTTTATCATTGATAAAATCATAACACCACTTTCCTAATTTGTCCAGAATAATTTTTCGCATTTTTCTTATGCAACATTTTCTTTCAATTCAGGAATAAGCTCTGTGAGTTTTTTGTAGTTGTTGAGAGTATCTACTGAAATTCCAATCATTTCTGCAATATCTGACTGATTAACTTCCGAAACTTTCGGTAGTTTTTCTGGTCTACCTTCTCTAACACCATAAATTCTTTCAAGTTCTTTAATACTTTTTCCAACCTTTTTTGCTGATCCACCGATTTCGCCTCTACGACGGATATCTTGCAACACTTCCTACACCAACGCCCGCTTTTTTAGCTATTTGAGAATCTGTCCAAGTGTCTCTTCTTACTGGATCATTTTCTTTTAAGTTACACTCCAATTGGAGTGAGACTTCGTTATTCTGATTCATCTTCCATTTGTTTCATTAATTCTGCAATTTCCTGTTCCATTTTCTTTCTACTTTCACTTATTAAATATGTATTTGATTTAAAAGCATATTGTAATGATTCTTTCTCTACAATCCAATCATGTAATATATATAAATGCTCTCTTACTAATTCTGTTTCCAATTTTAATTGTAAAACCTCTTTAATTAAATACAATCTGATTGCATAATATATAATTTCAAAATATGTAACCATCTGTTTTCCATCATTAAGCTTATTTATTTTCTCTTTCTGTTTCCACATATGTGAATACCACGCTCTTGTATTTTTTATCGTATCCAAAAAATTATACTCACTAGTTCCCAAGATCTCTAAAATTTCCGAATTATATAATCTATCTTCCTCTATAAATACTGACAGAACAACGCTTTCTCCAATAAAATATTTTCCTAACGAATCGCCTGTTGTAATTTTAAATTTTTCTCTTAAATTACTATCTATCTCCTTTCTTCGCTCTAGTTCAATATCAATAACCCCTTCAACGACATGAGATAATAATGTAATTCTATGTACCGGTAATATAGCTTTATATGCATTGGATACAAGATACTGCATAGAATAGAATGCCGTTAACAAAATATCTTCTTTAAATTTCAAATATATTTCTTCATTTATTGTTTCAGAAGTAATTTTACACACCATCATTGCCGATCTAATAAATCTTGAATCTGTAGTAAATCTGTTAGCTAAATTTGTAATATCTTGTAATTCTCCGTTATAAAAAATCGATTCAATAGTTGGAAAGCTACCTAAATACAAAAACATCATGCAATCTAATTCCAAGCAAAACGTTCTAAGTTCTTCATAATCATTTTCAGAACACACGTTTAATTCAAGTATAGAACCATCAAAGGAGAACTCAATTTTCTTGTCTTGAATTTCTGTGCAAAATGATTTCATGTTATTAATTAAAAAAGATTTGTGTGAAAAAGTTACCTTAATATTATTTTTCATTCTAATCACCTCTACATTTATATCTATAAGTAGCACATGCTAATTGTAACATAGTCAAATGTGAATTGTGTGCAATTTTACAAAAGTACCTTTATTCGGCTCACATTATTTCGGGGCAGCAGGAAAAGAAAAAGCACCAATAGAAGATTAATTTTATCTTCCGTCAGTGCCTTTCTTATTTTATTTGTCGCTATAATGATACCTACATGCCAAGATGTAAATATTTTTGTCATCAAACTTATAAATCAAGCGATCCTTATCATTAATCCGTCTACTCCAGAAACCAGCCAAGTTTCCCGATAATGGCTCTGGCTTTCCTATGCCTTCATTTCCATTTCGGTCAATATCTTTTAAAAGATTATTTATTTTTTTCAATGTCTTTTTATCTTCTGTCTGCCAGTAAGTATAGTCTTCCCAGCCATTATCAGTAAATACTTTATTCATCTTCTAATACCTCAGACAATGCATGAGAAGTAAAATTTCCATTTTCCAGCTGCGCTTTGGATTCTATTAACCAGTCATAATTTGCTTTATTTCCCATAACATAAACATTTTCCATTAAGTTATTGTAAGCTTCTTCAGACATCATAACAACATTTTTATTATTTTTGCGAGTAACAATCATTGTCTCATAATCATCCGTCACTTGATCCATATAACTTTTCATATTGTCTCTTAAAGACGTATAATTTACAGCTAACATATCATTCACCTCCGTACAGTTTTCTGTACTCAAATTATAACGTACAACATTCTGTACGTCAATATGTTTTTATAATTCTTAGTTATTATAAAACTCTTTCAATAAACGATTTGCATTCTTATTCGCTTCTTTAACATTTACATCCGGGAACTGCTCTTCTAAATATTCAATAAGATCTACATTCTTATGATTGATTGTTATTTCAATATCTGTTTTCTCTGTTAATCCACCATCTGTTAGCTTATCAAGTAAAGCAACTATTTCAGCTCTTTGCGAGTCGTTCATCTTACTGTCATATATATCCAGCATTTCCTTTACTTCTTCTAATCTTCTACATGTTTTTTCATCTATCTTCTTATCAAGATCCTCTTTAGTCTTAAATTTTTCTTTAGATTTTAATATTTGATTTTTTTGCGTTTGCTTAATGGATAAAGCTCTTGCCTTTGAAAATAGCTCCTCCTGATATTCATCGTCCAACTCTGAATACAAAGAAATCAAATCTTTTATTTTTTTAGGATCAAGATTCATATTTTCACCATCCTTTACAGTTTTATATTATATGCTATATTAACTAAGTGAAACCTGCTGCCATGTTTGGGGTTTACTGGTGGTACAATTTCAAATTTGCAAGTCCCGTTTCATCTGCTGTTAATTTTCTCTTATCATTTAGCTTTTGTTTCTTTTACGCCTGTTGGAATCTCTTCTCTTCCCTTTTCTCTTAAGACACCATTTACAAGATTAATTACAAAAGGATTCACTCCATCATAGCCTTCTTCTTTTGCAAGATTTTTAATTACATCTCTATATCCTTTAGGAACTCTTATTTTAATATCTTCCAACTGTTTTAAATAATTATTATTGGAATCTCTTTTTTTATCACTTAAAGCCAACATTCCGTCCTCACTTTCTCTATTATCAAGAACTGATCTCCAGCCTTTTTAATAGTATATCATAAGTCCTCTGTTCTGTCATATTTAAGATTAGCACCGACAGAAATAATTTCCGTCAGTGCTGTCATCTTAAATAATTTTTCGCAATATTGCAGATGATATTTCCCACATAAAATTCCCTTTTCGCTTTTTGTCCATCTGATACATAAAGATATTTGTAACACGATTTGCGAAATCATCTGGAAGAATATTTCTTTTCAATTTATTGCAGGACGCACAAGCAATTTGAATATTACTCAATTCATCCTCTCCACCTAAATCTAAAGGAATAATATGATCTAATGTCATATTTTCCAATGTCAATTTTTTTCCGCACAACTGACATCTTCCATCAAACTTGTGATATAACATCTTTCTTGTTTCTGGACTTCTCTTTTTTCTTCTTGTATGTCTCCATACAATCTTTTTTGTTTCCGTATCGAAAATATAATATCCCTTTGTTTTAGCCGGAGCTTTCTTCATATAATTTTTTGCTTGATTTACACTGTCGTATCGAATTGCTTTATTAACATCTTCTGTTTTCCGATGCCTTCCATTTTCGTTGAAGTGGATATAATAATCTCCATTTGTAATCACAAGTGCCATGTTTTAACTTCCTTTCTCTAATATTCATCCGGGAATAACACTGTTGTAGCTGACCTGTCTGCTTCAGTAATAATCCATATCTTTCCTTTGCAGGTCTGATAAGCTCCAATTATTCTATTTCCCTCTATCAATGCTTGTTCATTGGCTGCCTTATCTTCTTCGCCCATTTCTCCCCAGTCTTTATCACAAAATCTTTCCAATGCCTTAAAGATTTCAATTGCAAAAAGCTTGTTTTCCAAAAGTTCTATGCTAATTTTCTGACTTACTACCGGTCTTCCAAGTGTAAAATATTTTGAATTAAACATTTTCTTTCTCCTCATAATCAATGAATCCTGAACCTTCTGAACCGTCATATTCCCCTCCCCATCCTTCACAGAATTTCTCTGCTTGTGATTCTGTCTGAAGAATTTGAACTGTAATATTAGTTCGTGTCAAGAAAACTCTATACATCTTTTCTCCTCTTCTTATTGAGTAGCGATCAATCAAATGACCACTACTCAACAATTACCTTTATTTTATTTCTTCTTTTTCAAAAGTTTGGAATCATCAAACCATTTCGTTCGTTCTCCGCAAAAGTGTGTTCTTGGCTGTAATACAACACTCTTCCCAATTCTTTTAACTACTCCGCTCTTGTCTGTCTCAACTGCAAATTCTGTTATTGATTTTTTCATCTGCATCACTCCTCCTAAACTCCGAGATACAATCGTATGTATTGATACGCAAGCTTTCTTGCTTGTAAATCAACTAATTTGATGTGGTTCTCAATGTCTGAACTTTCTGAATGAATATATGTCAACTTGTCTTCTATTGGCATTGTTGATATCAAATTGTTGACAATCGGATATACTATTTTTTTGAATACATCTTTGAAAAGCTCTATAAACTCCTGTTTATTTGGAATATCACAATTCATATAGATCGGCTCAATTTCTTCCGTGTATTCCTTAAAAGATATGTAACTCTCACTCTTACCACTCATTTCAATAAATTCACTGTACATCATAACTGTTGTTCTCCTCTCCTAATAACCAACTGCTACCCACCAGGCAACCATTCCTACAATAGAAAAAAATGTAACTGCTGTTGTCATGTATGCAGAATGATTTAATTCTTTCTCAACTTTCTTTCCGCACTTATGGCTAATCTGTTTATGCTGTTGTCTTTTCATCTGTACTGGCTTTCGACAGATGTTGATAGTTTGAATCTTTGTCACTGGCTCTGTCGGCTCGATTACTGTATAAGCACCAAAATCTGCGATTGTTTTATATCTCATGTTCTTCACCCCTTTATTCGCATTCAAGATAAATATGAAACTCATTGTTTTCACAATCAACCATTTCAACTTCTCTGTCATTTAGTTCAAATGGAATCGAATTTCTGCTGTCATAACTTGCAATGATTTCGCCATCATCCCATATGTACATATTTTTGCTTTCGTTCATTACTGATAAAATGTTTCCTAACTTCATTATTTTTACCTCACTTTCATTCTGTCTGCTGTCCTCTGCTTTTTAAAGAGACTTGGAACTCTCACTGTGCACCGTGGTAGCATTACAGCTTGGCGGATTTCTCCGCCGTGACTGTTATTTAATTCTGAGGACTGAAAAGAATGTAACTTTTTCATATGGTTTCAAGCTCTCTCCTAAATCTTCCTCTAGTTTCTTTCTGTCAAGCGTTGTTCTGCTCTGTGATTTATAAGTTACTTTCGCATTGTTCGTAATTTCTTCTGTCAGATTGTGTTCTTTCATATAGAAAATGACTTCATTCTCTAATGCTTTCAGCTCGTTCTCAGTTTCTTCTTTCAATGCTTTTAAACTTCTTAATTCTTCAATCTTCTTTTCAAGTTCATTTTTTGTAATACACATATGTTTTTCCTCTCTTTCTTTTTATAAGAGTTCTCAGCTCCGACAGGCTTTAAAGTATCTAAGGTTTCAAGACCATCTCATTATCCCCTTATCCTTATCCGGTATTACGTTGATGTCTCCGGTACGCTTTCGCCACTTCGTTTTCATCCTTCGCTGTTGCTCTGTTGTTTTGTTTGTGACTATATAATAGCATGTACCCATGCTGTTGTAAATTGGCGAATTGCATAAACATGTACCCATGTTTTCGTTTATTTTGTACATGTACCCATGCTTGACGTTTAGCATGTACCCATGCTATTATAATATTAACAAATAAATACAGAGGAGGTTCAAATATATGAAGAAATCAGTATATCAGCAAGTAGCAAAGCAGAGAAAGCAGTTAAATACATACTGAATGAACAATAAGAATTAAGGGTGTAGTGTATAGGCTACACCCTACTATCACATAAGAAAGAGGTTAAAAGAGATATGAAAAGAACATTGATAACATGCATGATAACAAGTATAATAACAGGAATGACAATACCGCACATGATTGATACTGAAAGCATTAAGACAGCAACACAAAGCAGACAAGAGATAACAACAGAAACCACGGTCAATAGTTCATTGAATGGCATTGACATAACAGGATTTGAGACAGAAATATATTATATAAATTCTGCTGAAGATTTCGACAGATGCACCTACGCAGTACAGCACAGAAATGGCAAGATAATTATTGAAGTCATTCATGGGGTTGTCACTTCTGACAATGGTGATGCAAGGATTACAGCAGATGGAAGTTGTATAAAATATTCTGCGGATGATGTACAGACAGGGGATATGATGGAGACGGTATTGGTTTACAATCCATCAAATAATTATATTGACGATGTGATGTACAGAGCCGATACTTTTCTTGAGTGATTCTAATAAGCGTAAAAAAATAGGCTAAAGGATTTTGAAAGTCCTCTAGCCTTTTCTTTTGTCTGTCTGTTCGTTATTCCGCTCTAAGCATTCCTTAAAATTGCTTTTCTATAACGGTAAACAGTAACAGAAATTTTTACATTGTTTTGTTTGGTCGGTGGTGGTTTGATTCTTGTCTGTGTTGCTCTGTCTCTGCTGTAGTGGTGCTGTATGGTGCGAGGGTAGTTAAAATCATAGAGAGACAAGCTACTTTTTCAGATAGTATAATGTGGTTCTTCCACACACTAAGTCAAAATTGAAGACATAAATTTAAATAATACTCTTTTTCTTCTTATTATCTAGTAGCTGCCCATCTTCCAGATCCGTCTACATAATATCTTCCAATCCATTCATTTGTTGCCATTCTACCATCTGACTTAAGGTAATAATCTCCAACCCATTGAGATGCAACCATTGCTCCATTAGTATCCAGATAATACCATGCTCCTCCTGTTGATATCCAACTTGTCTGCATTGCTCCGGAACTATTCATATAATACCATCTACCGCCAATTGAATTCCAACCTGTTTGCATTACTCCAGAATTATTCATATAATACCAAGTATATCCAACGAGCACCCAACCTTTCGACATAGCTCCACTAGAATTCATATAATACCACTTGCCACCATCATATACCCATTGAGATGCAACCATTGCTCCATTAGTATTCAAATAATACCAAGTTCCGCCAGATGATATCCATCCTGTTTCCATATATCCTTTAGAATTAAAGTGATACCATGCTCCGTTTATATTTTTCCAACAATTTGTTGGATATGATCCGTCCGAAAATTGATACCACCAACCTACACTATCCTTTTTCCAATTACCCATTTCTGGAAACTGAACTGTGATACCATATACTTTTTCTTCTTTAAAACTACATGCTTCTATATAATATGTTCCTGTATATTTTGACTCAAATTCATAATAATACTTTCCTATTCTATCACTATATTTGGGTTTCATTGAAATCGATGTAGATCTATCATTTTCGTATAAGTTCAAAAATGGAGATACTGCTTCGTAGTTATCAACAATTATTCTTACTTTTGTTCCAGCATTTACATTAAAAGATAAATAATCCTTATTTCCTCCCTGACCTGAAAACATTAAATATTCTTGATTTGGTTGAAGCTGTGTTGCTGTTGAAAAAGTATCATTCGGTTCACGTTCACAATATACATTTTCAAATAAAGAGTACGATACTAATATGTTGTTTGTTGAATAATTTTCATTATCCAATAACAAATAATATGTTCCTGGTTTTAAAGATATGTAACCACCATACTCTTTCTTTTGTCCCAAATCATAAACTGTAATGCCATCTTTGTCCAATATTTTTACATTATAATAATATTTTGCTGCAAGCCCAATAAAAGCATATGATTTATCTTTAATCGTAAACTTAGAATACCATTCCCTACTATGTCCCTTCGATGAATACTCTCTAAAATATGTTTCCCCCGATTCTAAAGTAATGGCATTTGACATTGAATATGAGGCATATGGATTTACATTGTAATATACTCCATCATATTGTAGTACCGATTTAATAACTTGCTGTTTTACTAATATTTCTCCACATACTGAACAATGTTTTCCTTCGGTTAGTCCATTTTCTTTTTCTGTCGGTGGCACTGCCTCATCAATTACTTCTGTATGTCCTAATGCTGGAATTTTTTCCTGTTTATTTATTATTTTTCCACACACGGAACAATGACTTCCTCTCGTCAGTCCCATTGTTGTACAGCCAGGATCTACTGCCTCGTCAATTACTTCCGTATGTCCTAATGGATCAATTGTTTCCTTAACAACATCCCCACATACTGAACACTCTTTATATTTGGTTCCTGGTTCCGTACAAGTTGCTTGTTTATCTATAATCCAATCACCATATGTATGCGCAATTTTATCAATACTTGTAACATCTTTGACTTTATCACAATCAGCACAATGTATTGATTTTGTTCCTTCTTTTATACACGTTGGCTCCTCATCAATTGTATAAAAATCATTCCAATTATGTATAGTATCTACCTCGAAATTTAGCGAAGACAAATCCATTCTATCTTCCCGACTAGAAAGTTCACTAGAATAAACATTCCGCCTGTTATCATTTGTATCCTTTAAAAAAATAGTATGTGGTTTCCAAACTCCTATTTCTGTCTTTTCACTTATTTCAAAGTAGCCTTCATATATCAAAGTATCAGATATTCTATATAAGTAAATATATTCAGATTTTCCTGATGGAGCCCTATATTCTATATCTAATGATGACTGAGGATGATCTTCTTTGACAGTTACCAATAGCTTAACTTTATCTCCAGCAGTCACATAATTCTTGTCAATTGAATAGTCCACTAAAACAGGTGGAGTTGTATCAGCATCAGTTCCTGTAACTTCAAAATCTATATCCGAAAAATCAATCGAATCATAATATATTCCTGTATAATTGACACTATTATATAAATTCCAAGATTGAGATTTAGCATCCTGATAACTTAAGTCTTCTACCTGCCAGATTCCTGATTCCGTCTGATCATTTACCTCAAAAGTACCAGTATAGACACTCTCTTCGCTTTCATTTAACCATACAGTTACTTCATTCTTTGTAATTGGCTTATATAAATCAATCCATTTTGCTGTGTATCCTTCATTCATACACAAAGTAATCGTAACCGTTTCCCCATTAGTTACAGACTTTCTATCTACGCTCATAGAATTTATAACACTGCTGATTGATTTTGCTTGTACTGTAGATTCACTTTCTGCAACTTCACTTTTATCGTCTAAAACTGCTTCATTTTCTACTTCGCTTTGTTCTAACTCAGTTTCCTCCGCAAAAGTTGTTATGTTACAGCTTAGAATTAAAGAAAATATCATTATGAATGACACCATTTTTTTTAACATCCCAGTTCCCCCTTTGAAAAAATATCTTTAAGATGCCTAAATGCAAATAGCAAGTTAATACAATCCCAAATTTTCTCTAATCCCTCCCTATTCATAATATTGAACTGTAACTTCTGTTGAAGTAAATTCCTTGTCCGTAGAAAACTCAAACTGAGCCTTTGCTCCATTTGTAAAATTACTTACTTGGTCATATGCTGTTTCAACAATAACTCCGTCTGCATTTAACAAATTGATATTTACAGCAAATGTTGAAAAATCACTTCCTGTTGTATTTTCTACTACACCTTGGTATGTCTTCCAATCCCCTGCGTATTCATCTGGTACTTCTTCAAATGTTATGTTAGAAAGCATAGAATCTATTGCTTGCTCTTGTGCATCCTTTTCTTGAACGAGCTTAGAATTTGTTTTAAATTCGTCTAAATTGCTTTGAAATTTATCACTTACAGTTAATCCATAATTGTCTGCCATATCTTGAATTATTTTACTACGTCCATCATAAATAGGCTGAAATTCCTCAAGATATTTTCCATAATAATCAACTGGAATATAATCACATATTTCTATATGATCATTTAATAAATTGATGTACGAAATTGTCTCTTCTTGTAATTTACTATCTTCAAATTTTTCATCCTTATATTTTCCAATACAATCCAGTTCGGCATTGATGTAGGAAATCATCATATCTTTATATTCAGAACTTTGTAAGTCAATTGCATCATATCCTTCCTTGCTTTCATCTTGTTCATTTAAAGTCCACCTTGCTTCAAGACCTTTTGCCATGTCTTTCACGAAATCTTCATCTGCATAATGAATTTCCTCTTCTTGTTTGGATTCCTGCTGACTTCCAGAACACCCAGTAAAAAGTAATCCTGTACCTATCATACAGCTTGCTAATAATACTGTTGCTTTTTTCATAATCCTTTTTCTCCTTCTTTCGTAATATTCACCACAAATATCACCTGTCCCTGCATTTATTATACACTTTGTACAATATACATTCAATTATGAGTTGTGAATATATGCAAAATATTTATACACTCTATTATATTCGTTTTAGCGAAGATATTCAATCCCTAGAATATATTTTATGCTTATTACATAGAATATGTAGGAGGCAGCAGATGATTGATTATAGTCCTTTTTGGGAAACGTTAGAAAAATCAACTGAAAATTGGTATACACTGACAAGTAAACATCATCTGTCTAACAGCACGCTTCACCGTTTAAAACATAATAAAGATGTCTCTACTAAAACTTTGAATGACTTGTGCAGGATATTACACTGTGATATTAAAGATGTGGCTAGATATGTACCGTCCGAAGAAGATCAGCCGTTATAAATTTAGAAATATGAAAGATGGATTTCATCTTAAAAAATGAAGCACTGGATTTTTGCTCCGGTGCTTTTCTATTATAATCTGCTTAACAATTCCTTATGTAATTCAGCCATATTCCGTTTATTTTATCCAGCCCAAAGGAATTAGCATCAAGATAGTTAAAATGGATTCTAGGGTGCAATTTCGTTGTTTAAAGCAAAGGATATACATATTATAATAGGTGGGGGGATAATTAACATATCTTGAAATGAAAGCTCGTATAATACGGTACTACCATAGATATGAACGAGGAAAATATTTGTTGTTGTAAATTTGGAAGCTGCAACGGATTTGAAGAAAGATGAAAGGGTGATTTTGAAATGTTATTCACTTTAGCGCGTTAAAGCGGTAACGTATTAACATGTTAAATCATTTGTCTATTTATAAAACATTTCCTTATATCGATATCATCTCTTGATCTACACCAACGTTTTTATGCGGAAAATCAACACTTTTAGCGTTTTATCTCAATACAATCATAATACCACAATTTACTTGTAAATCAAGCATTTTCTAAGCATCACTTCTTACCACTATCTTATCGAACCCTATATCGCAAAAACCTTTATTTTACAATGCTTTGAGCGTATTTTTTTGAAAAAATCAAGGCAGCAGGTGTGATAAAATCGTAAAAAAAATAGGCATACCGAGCGGTACTTAAAACCACAATCGATATACCTATATTATTTTATACGTCAATATATAAAATATCTCAAATAAACATACTTGTTTCAAAATATGTTTGTGTCAAATATCTTATGTTTTCTTCCTTAATTCAACGGCTTTGCTTTTCAAAACAGATGCTTGCATTTCTGCTTGTTCTAATAGTATGATAAATGTAACAGGTGTACTGGAAAGTACAGACAACATGAAAAGAATAGATATTTTAGCAAAATACGGACACTTAATAAAACATTATGGAACTGGAAAAGACAGTTACTATTATTTCCGTATTCCAGACAAAACAATCAAAGGTGGTGCATTTCGTAGGAAAAAGAAAACCAAAGAAGAAATAGAATCTGCATTATGTGATTATTTTATTGAAAAAGAAAAACAGAATTCCATTGGAAAGGATACAGCAACTTTTGAACAGCTATTCTATGAATTCATGGAACATAAGAAAGAAAAAGTTAGTGCAGGAACAATAAGGCGAATGTCATTCGATTGGAAAAAGTATTATAAAACAAATCCAGAGTTCATTCAGAAACCATATAAGGACGTTACCCCCATTGACATTGATGATTTTCTGAATAACATAGTGAATACAACAGAGATCAAAGACAAGGCGTTCTGTAACATGTGTGGAATCCTAAAACAAACTTTTGGTTATGCAGTATCAGCAAGATATATTTCAGCAAATGAGAATCCATACAGAGTTGAAGTGAACCGAAAAAAGATTATTCCAACTAGGAAGAAAGCAAGTACACAGGAAGTATATAACAGTTCTGAAAAACAATTACTACTTGATGAAATGAATCGCAGATTGCAAAATAATCCGACTAATACATGTATACTTGCTATAATGCTTGATTTTGAATTAGGAACACGCAGAGGGGAAATACTTGCTATTAAGAATTCAGATATAAAGAATGGTGAAATACATATTCGCAGGCAGGTTGTAGAAGATTTTGATATATCTAATTTAGACAGTCTGAAACGTATCGGATACCATGCAGTAGAATACACTAAGTCAGATGCAGGAGACAGATACATCCCACTAACACAAAAAGCGCAAGAGTATATAAAACAGATACAGCGGATAAATAAAGAAACTGGTGAATCATATCAAGATTTCCTGTTTGTAAAAGATGGCTATATATTAAATCCTAATAGGCTGTATACTCTCCTTAAAGATGCCTGTAAGCGTTGTATTAAGATTCCTGTAAAGGGAACGCACAGAATTAGAAAGACCTTTGTTTCAACTTTAGTAAACAATGGAGTTCCAATAACAACAGCAAGCAGAATCGCAGGACATGCAGACGAACGAACAACAATAAAAAATTATCTGTTTGATACAAATAACGAGGAAGAAACAAAGAAAGCTATTTTAAATGCTTTAGGAGATAATCCAGAACCTAGTGTCACCACAACATATAGAAATGTGGAAAATAAAAACGTGACAAAACGTGACAGCAACATAAAGTGTACCCTTTGTCAAGGACACTATGACTTTTTCCTTTTCAGATTTCTATTATATATTTGTTTGTTGTGTAGAGGCATCAAAGTGATGCCTCTGATTGATTGTTTTCACCTTTTGCTTTAGGGATTATCAGAGGATAAATTCCTGTTGTCATATATTGATAATACTCAACAGGTGACAACCTTGCTAAGTCCCATTGATAACGTTCTGTATTATAGTATTCTGTCCAATCCCTA
>OGZZ01000352.1_pt1 | contig 36689 bp, 30 predicted proteins | sample 1577021 | NCBI WGS metagenome assembly OGZZ01 (sample SAMEA3541526, study PRJEB24748) | human gut metagenome | biome: human gut; feature: human-associated habitat; material: faeces | place: China | collected 2012
GAAATGCAACCAACAGCTTCACTACACACAAAAATCTGTGCAGAAGTAACTCAGTGCATTCTATTGTAGAAAAGCACAGAAAATAAGGCGGAAAAGATGGCTCAGATAACAGAAAAAGTTGATGTATGTGTAATTGGGGCAGGTCATGCCGGATGTGAAGCGGCGCTGGCGTGCGCGAGAATGGGACTGGAAACGGTTATTTTTACGGTAAGCATCGAAAGTATTGCGCTGATGCCGTGCAATCCGTCTATCGGCGGTCCGGCAAAAGGCCATCTGGTGCGTGAGCTGGATGCTTTAGGCGGCCAGATGGGTATCAGTGCGGATTTGGCATGTATCCAGATGCGTCTTTTGAATACCGGTAAGGGCTATGCCGTACATGCTCTGCGCGGTCAGGAGGATAAGCCTTTTTATCACACGTTGATGAAAAAGATTGTCGAGGATCAGGAGAATCTGGAGCTGAAGCAGCTGATGATTGATAAGCTGCTGGTAGAAAACGGCGCGGTTGTTGGCGTAGAGGCCGAAACTGGCGAGATTTTCGAGGCGAAGTGCGTTATTCTGGCCACCGGTACTTATCTGCGCGGCCGTATTGTTTACGGTCAGGTTAATTATGAATGCGGTCCGAACGGTCTGCGCAGTGCGCAGAAGCTGTCTGCTTCGCTGCTGGAGAACGGTGTGGAGCTGATGCGCTTCAAGACCGGTACGCCGGCGCGTATTGATGCCCGCAGTCTTGATTACAGCAAGATGGAGCCGCAGTACGGCGATGAGGAGGTGCGCAACTTCTCCTTTATCAGCGATATCAAAACACGTGAGCAGGTTCCTTGCTATCTGACTTATACGAATGAGGCTACACATAAAATTATCCGCGATAATCTGCATTTATCCGGTATGTATAACGGTATGATTGAGGGTGTCGGCCCGCGTTACTGCCCGTCTATCGAATCTAAGATTGTGCGCTTCGCTAATAAGGAGCGTCATCAGCTGTTTATCGAGCCTGAGGGACGCAGTACCAATGAAATGTATGTACAAGGCATGAGTTCTTCTTTGCCGGCGCACATTCAGCTGCAGTTTATGCAGACGATTCCCGGACTGGAGCACTGCAAGATGATGCGTGCGGGCTATGCCATAGATTACGATTGCCTTGATCCGCTGCAGCTGCGTCCGTCGCTGGAGCATAAGGCTATCAGCGGCTTGTTCAGTGCCGGTCAGTCCAACGGTACCAGCGGCTACGAGGAGGCTGCTGCCCAAGGTCTGATGGCAGGTATTAACGCAATGATGAAGATTAACGGACGCAAGCCGCTGGTGCTGCGCCGTGATGAGGCGTATATCGGCGTGCTGATTGATGACCTTGTTACCAAGGGTACCTCCGAGCCTTACAGAATGATGACCTCGCGTGCGGAATATCGCTTGCTGCTGCGTCAGGATAATGCGGATTTGCGCCTGACGGAAAAGGGCAGAGCTATCGGTCTTGTTGATGATAAGCGCTACGGTATTTTCACCGAAAAGCGTACTGCCTTGGAGCGCACAGTGAGCGAGCTGGGCAAGCAGAATATTTCTCCCAGTGCGGAAAACAATGCCAAGCTGGAGGCTATGGGTACGGCGTCGCTGCGCAGCGGCAGCAGTCTTTTGGATTTGCTGCGTCGTAAGGAGGTTACCTACAGCAAGCTGCAGCAGGCCTTCGGTTTGCCGGAGCTGGCACCGCAGGTTGCGGAGCAGGCTGAGATTTTCGCCAAGTATGAGGGCTATATTACGAAACAGCGTCAGGAGGTAGAGCGCTTTATGAAGCTGGAAAACAAGCGCCTGCCTGATGATATAGATTATCGTGCGATTAAGGAGCTTTCCAGCGAGGCCGCTGAAAAGCTGGACAAGGTACGTCCGGCGAATATCGGTCAGGCATCGCGTATCAGCGGTGTTTCTCCTGCTGATATCAGCGTGCTGATGATTGCGCTGGAGCTGAAGCGCCGAAAGGAGCAGGAAGAATGACCTTTGCAGAAATTTTAGCCGAAAAGGGTGCGGAGGCCGGTTTGAGCTTTACGCCGCTGCAGCTGGAGCAGTTCAGCCGTTATTACGAGCTGCTGGTGGAAACCAATAAGGTGATGAACCTTACCGCTATTACCGAGCCTGAGGAGGTTGCCGTAAAGCATATGGTAGACAGCCTGCTGGCCTACGAGGCGGAGATGGGCGGCAAAACTTTGGCAGACGTGGGCACGGGCGCCGGCTTTCCCGGTGTGCCGCTGAAGATCTACTGCCCCGAGCTGAAGGTAACTCTGATAGATTCCCTGGGCAAGCGCCTGCGCTTTTTGCAGCAGGTGATTGAGGAGCTGGGGCTGAAGGGCATCCGCTGCGAGCACTTGCGTGCAGAGGATGCGGGCCGTGATAAAAAGCACCGCGAAAAATATGACTATGTAACGGCGCGCGCTGTGGCACGTTTGAGCGTGCTGAGCGAATATTGCCTGCCGCTGGCCAAAAAGGGTGGTCAGTTTATCGCCCTGAAGGGCAGCAAGTTTGCGGAGGAAATTACCGAGGGTGAGGCCGCGGTAAAAATTCTCGGCGGCAAAATTATTAGTGCGGAGCCTGTAAAATTACCCGGTCTGGACGATGGACGTGCTATAATAAAGATAGCTAAAATCAAAAGTACACCGGCGCAATACCCGCGTAAGGCAGGTACGCCGGAAAAACAGCCCTTAGGCGCTAAATAGGGGGAAAGCATATGTTAGTAGATGATGGATTTTCGGTATTGGATACAGATTGCGGTATTATCGGCGAGCGTAAGGCCGTTAATGAGGTGAAGGTAGTCAAGGTTCCCATCGGGCAGATTTTCCCCAACCCTTATCAGCCGCGCAAAAACTTTGACGAGGCAGCCTTAGAGGAGCTGTCTGCTTCCATCGCCCAATACGGCGTGCTGCAGCCTCTTTTGGTATCGCCGACTGAGGACGGCCGTTATCTGCTGATTGCCGGTGAGCGCCGTCTGCGTGCTTCCCGTATGGCAAAGCTGACGGAGGTACCGGTTATTATCAGCGATTATACTACGCAGCAGATTGCGGAAATTGCGCTGATTGAAAACCTGCAGCGTGAGGACCTGCACTTTCTGGAGGAGGCCGAAGGCTACGAACAGCTGATGGAGCAGTTCCATCTGACGCAGGAGGCTATGGCTGAGCGTGTAGGCAAAAAACAGTCTACTATCGCCAACAAGCTGCGTTTGCTGCGTCTGTCGCCTGCTGTACGCAAGGTGCTGGTGGATGCCGGTCTGAGCGAGCGTCATGCGCGCGCACTGCTGAAGCTTGATGATGATGCCAAACGTCTGGAGGTGCTGGAGGTTGTTGTTGCCAAGAATTACAGCGTGCGCCAGACCGAGGAATATATCAACAAGCTGCTGGAGGACAACCAGCAGGAAAAACGCCGCCGTATGGTGATTGTCAACGATGTCCGCATTTACCTGAACAGTATTAAGCAGGTTGTCAACGCTATTAAGGACGTCGGCATTCCGGTTAATATGGAGCAGACGGTGGAAGGCGATGAGGTTATCGTCAGCGTCCGCATCAAGAACCAGAAGAAGCCGAAGGGCGGCAACAGCAAGCCATTGTTCTGAAAATGATAAAGCAGGAAGCTTCCTGCAGCAACGATAAAAGCAGAGAGCTGTGTTTCACGTGAAACACAGCTCTCTGCTTTTTTGTACAAGGAGGTGGCTTATTATGCTCCGGCTATAGCCGGATTTTTACCAGAATTTAAACATCTGGAAAAGACTCTTTTTGAAGCCCTTCTCCGGCGGAATTACCTCATGCAGGAATTTGGGCTTAACATAGCGCACAATCATCGGCGGCGTGCGCATAGTAGTTTCGGCAAAGCGCGGCAGCTTGCTGTTGGCGGGCAGCGCTTTTGCTGCTGACAGCAAAGCTGATTTATGCCTAGTTACGGGGAGGCGATAGCGTGGGACGTATAGAATGGACAAGTATGCATTTTTCTCATGAGCTCAGGCTTAGGTGTTTGGCAGTTGCGTGAATGCAAGTTGCTGAATATGCTGCCAGCGCTGGTCATGCCGCAGGTTTTCTAGGCGCTGATGGGGCTGGTGAAGTGAGCTTTAGAGAAAAATCTCCTTTAAAGTAAAATTATTTTTTATTAATATAAGTTGTTGACAGACGCTGGGAATGAGTTATAATGTAAACGATATAATAGTGCTTTATAAAAGGTCAAGGGAGCGCTGTTAAAATTTCATATTGGAGGAGATGATATTGTGAGCAAGCATTTATCAACTTCCGTGAGGGTGCCTATTGAAGCGGATAATCCCAGTATTGTCCGTAATGAGTCATTGTGCATCAAATGCGGTCAGTGCAGTAATGTCTGCACAAGTCCTGTTGGTGTGTTGGGAACCTATGCGCTGGAGCAGACCGGAGACAGAGCTATCTGTATTCACTGCGGTCAGTGTGCTAATGTCTGCCCTGTTGGCAGCATCACCGAGGTATATGAATATCCAGAGGTTAAGGCTGCCGTGCAGGATAAGGACAAAATCGTCATTGTCAGTACGTCACCTTCTGTACGCGTGGCTTTGGGCGAGGAATTCGGCCTGCCTAAGGGGGCGTTCGTGCAGGGGAAGATGGTTGCGCTTTTGCATGCTCTGGGCGTTGATTATGTGCTGGATACGAACTTTGCAGCTGATTTAACAATTGTTGAGGAAGCAAGCGAGCTTCTTGCCCGTATTAAAGGTGAAACTGACAAGCCGCTGCCGCAGTTTACAAGCTGCTGTCCGGCGTGGGTGAAGTTTGCAGAAACCTATTACCCTGAGCTCCTGCCGCATGTTTCTACAGCTAAAAGTCCGATAGGGATGCAGGGACCGACGATTAAAACCTATTTCGCACAGAAAATGGGCATTGATCCGAGGAAGATTGTTAATGTCGCCTTAACTCCCTGCACGGCGAAAAAATTTGAGATTCGCCGTGAGAAAATGAACGCTGCCGGGCAGAAGTTGGGTATAGCTGAATTGCGGGATATGGATAATGTCATCACGACGAGGGAGCTGGCACTGTGGGCGAAGGAAGCAGGCATTGATTTTACCAGCCTGGAGGACAGCGATTTTGATAAATTTATGGGCGAGGCCTCTGGTGCAGGTGTTATTTTTGGCAATACAGGCGGCGTGATGGAGGCAGCTCTCAGGACTGCTTATGCTTATCTTACGGGTGAGCAGCCACCTAAGGAAATACTCAAGCTCGAGCCAGTGCGTGGTTATGATGGATTGCGTGAGGCCAGCGTGGAGATAGCAGGCAGGGTTATCAATGTAGCAGTGGTTCACGGAACGGAAAATGTCCGAAAGCTCATAGCTGGTGGCATTGAAAAATATCATTTTATAGAGGTTATGACCTGTCCTGGCGGCTGTATTGGCGGCGGCGGGCAGCCGAAGGATTTTGCTTATGATGCTGACGCAGCACGCAAGGCACGTATCGAGGGTCTTTATGAGCGGGACGCAGAGATGGAGTTGCATCTGTCTCACGAAAATAAAGAAATTCAGCAGCTTTACCAGGAGTTTTATGATACGCCCTTGAGCGACATGGCTGAAGCAATGCTGCATACTGCTTATCAGGACCGCAGCGCAGATTTAACAAAAGGAGCGAAAAAGAAAATGATGAAGTGGAAATGTTTAATTTGTGGTTATATCTATGAAGGCGAGGAGCTGCCAGCTGATTTTGTCTGCCCAATCTGTAAGCAGGGTGCAGATAAGTTTGTAAAAATCGAGGATACTCCTGGCGACAGGGCAAAGAATCCTTATGCTGGCACAAAGTCGGAGAAGAATCTGTTAGAGGCCTTTGCTGGCGAGTCTATGGCTCGTAATAAGTATACTTATTTTGCTAAAGTAGCGCAGGAAGCAGGCTTTGAGCAGATTGCTGCTTTGTTCTTGCAGACAGCAGAGAACGAAAAGGAGCATGCACAGCTATGGTTTAAGGCTTTGGGCGAGCTTGGCGATACTGCGGCAAATCTGCTGCACGCTGCTGAGGGAGAGAACCACGAATGGACGGATATGTATGTGCGTATGGCCCAAGAGGCAGATGCCGAAGGCTTCTATGAGCTGGCAGAGCAGTTCCGTGGCGTAGCAGCTATTGAGAAGCGTCATGAGGAGCGTTATCGTGCGTTGCTGCACAACGTAGAGGCACAGCAGGTATTTGCTAAGAGCGAGGTAAGAATTTGGGAGTGTCGCAAGTGCGGACATATCGTTGTAGGTACGAAGGCTCCGGAGGTTTGCCCGATTTGTAAAAACCCGCAGGCTTATTTTGAAATTCATACGATAAATTATTAAGAGCGGATGTTAGCTCGGTTTCTCCTGAGCAGCCGGAATTTCCCCTGATGCTTGCTATGAAGCTGGCGTCAGGGGATTTTTAGGTTCTATAAATAAGTGTTGGAATTGTAGTAAAATATTATCGACCAAAACAACATAATCTACAAAGGAGACCAGACACTCTATGCTTTACAACAATTATACACAAAATAACCCGTTTCCTACCAGAATTTGAGCATTTGGAAGAGACTCTTTTTGAAGCCCTTTTCCGGAGGAATTACCTCATGCAGGAATTTGGGCTTTACGTAACGCACAATCATCGGCGGTGTGCGCAGCGTTGTTTCGGCAAAGCGCGGCAGCTTGCTGTTGGCGGGCAGATGCAGGCTGCGTACCTTGTCCTTGCTGTTGACGAAGCGGGCGCTGGCAGCGCCGGTCTGGCCGTTGACTACGATAACGAAGCGTTCGCCGGCGCTGTTGTCCGTATAGTCAACATAATAAATCGGCAGCATGATGTCAGCCGAATGCTTGCGGATATTGCGTGACCATTTTTCAATCTTAACATTCTTTAAGCCGTAATTTTCGCAGAGCCTGTTGCAAAGCTGCTCATTAATCATGCGGTCAAGATATTTTTCTACCGGGAAAAGATTGCTGCGGGTGGTGATATGCACGTCACCCTCCAGAAATACGGGGTCGAAGGGGGCGAACTCATCAAAGTTCCAGGGAGCAACCATATCGACGGCGTTTTCGTCAAAGACATAGGTTTGCGGATATACCCAGTTTAAAACCTCCTGATAAATTTCGCAGTCACCCTTGTTGCTGGAGATTTGCGCTTTGACGCGCAGGTCCGCCAGTGTATAGGGAGTATAGAAGGCGGTAAATTTTTCCTTAATTGCCTTTTCCGCACCCTTAAAGGATATAGGCTCGCGCTTCATCAGCAGCTGTGCTCTGCCAAAGGCCTGCTCCTTAGTGAGCTTGAAGGGCAGGGCGATAGAAGGATAGCTGCGGGAGCCCGCGCCAATGAGCTGGTCCTTGTTGTAGCCGCCGGCCTTCAGCTCCTCCTGCGTCAGACGGTGACCGCAGTATTCGCAGGTAAAAATAGTCTGCGTGGATTCACCGGTAACATCGGCACCGCAGAGCGGGCAGGGCAGCTTGATGGTGTGGCTTTCTTCGTAAACCTTGGTGCTGAGGGCGCTGAAAACGCCCAGCTTATCTTCGATGCTTTGGGTGTTGTTTTTGAGCATCTCCGGCAAGGGCTCCATAAAGTATACGTGGCCCAGCTTCACCAGACCATTGACAACTTCTACAGGCTTATGGCGGTATTTGATTTCGGTATCAAGGATTTTTTCGCTGTTCGGCCAAGGCTCCTTGTTGCCGCAGAAGGAGCAGATGAAGCTGGTGCTGGCAGCGTCGGAATACATGGTGCCGCCACATTTTTCGCATTGTATAGCACAACATTCGTCGTTTTCTTTAAACATAGGAACATCTCCCTTCCTTATCTTGCCTTCATTATAGCGCAAAAAGAGTGTCAGCGCCCCACCCGAAAGGGGAATTTTGGGTAGGTTGGGGAGTTTTTTTACAATAACAGCGAATTTTCTAAATTGTTAAAAATATTGCTTGATTTTCGAAAGCAGGTAATATATAATTAAAACAATGTGGAAAAGAGTATCGGCAGTTATACGTTGCCCATGGGGACAGCGCCTTTGCATTTAAAGAAGGGACGATATAAATGTGCTTAGGATACTTAATGCCTCTAGGTTATGCAAGAAATCGTGAGTTCATTATAGGCTTCTATGAACCAAGATGTTTAGGCTAAAGTAGGAGTTAAGGTTGTACAGAGTCTCACCCGTAGTTGTTGGAGAACGTGAGGAACCTGTATAGCTTCTGAAATAGTAGCGTTTACATCCCTGCATTTATGTGCAAGGGTGTAATATGTCCAAAATTAAAGCACCCTTGCCAAAGATTAATGGAAGGAGTGCATTTTTTTATGCCAAAAAACGAAACAGATAATTTTATTACTAAGTGTAAGCAGATTTTTACGCCGGAGGTTAATGTAACGGAGCTTTGCCAAAAATATAAGCTTAAGGCTGACGGCATCTATCTTCTGCATCGTGATAAACAGGGAAGTGTTTTTCAGGAGCAGATGATTACGCATAAGCCTTTGCTGATAACAGGCTTTTTTCATGAAGCGGAGGCAGATATTACTTACGTGCAGTTGGAGCTTTATCATGCGCAGGCGTGGCATAAGCTGCCATTGAAAACATTGGAGGAGATTTCACGTACTAATCCGATTATTACGCTTGCCAATAATAATGTTGATATCAATATCAGTAACGCCAGACAGGTGATTGATTATCTGAGCTGCCTGCGGAGCTGTTTGCAGGAGGCTTTGCCACAGCAAAGGCTGTGTAAATATCTTGGTTGGGAACAGGATAAATTCTACCTGCCGGGGCGTGGCATAGATGATACTGTTTTTATGCTGTCGGACGGTGAGCTTTATCAGGCAGTTGCGCAGGCTAAAGGTGATTGGGAAAAATGGCTGTCAACCTATGGCAAGCTGTGTGACAGCAGTATGGTTGCCCGCTTTATTATAAGCTGTGCTTTGGCTGCGCCGCTTTTGGAGCGTGTTGGCTTCAAGGGCAGTCCGCTGGTGTTGCTTTATGGCAGCAGGGGCAGCGGTAAAAGCACACTGATGCGCTTTGCTGCTTCTGTCTGGGGCAATGATAATTTTCTTTATCCCTGCAATGGTACGCTCAATGGCTTTGAGCTTAGGGCCAAGCTGTTGAGCGGTCTGCCGTTTTTTCTTGATGATGTACAGCTGATGCGCAGCAGACCGGACTTTAACGAATTTATGCAGTCGTTTATCTATATGCTTTTCAATGGCTATGGCAAGCAGCGGGCAACGAAGGAGCTTGGCTCGGCGATGCTTAACCGTTGGCAGACGCTGAATATTTTAAGCAGCGAAACAACAGTGGTTACACCGGAATTTTACGGCGGTGCCGCAAGGCGTATTCTGGAGCTGCATTTGCCGGAGGCCTTGGAGCGTGAGCTTATCGGCGAGTGCAACAAAACGAGTGCGTATTGCTATGGACTGGCAGGACGCAAAATGCTGGATTTGCTGGAGGCGTATCCGTCACAAGTGTGGCAGGAGCTGTACGAAAAGGCTTGTGACAGGCTGTTTTTACTGGATAATGGCAAGCATGAAAGCACACAGCTGATGGTGCTGGCCCTGGTGCTTCTGGCTGATGTTTTATTTGCCTTGGTAAGGACAGGCCGTACTGATGTTGCACAGCTTACTCCGCTGCTGGCCGATGCAGAAGCAATGGTGCTTGCTGTTTCTGATGAGCTGGAAAATACCGAAGAACAGGAATCGGGAGCTTATTACCATGAGGCATTGGTGGATACTGTCAGTGCGAACTATGACTGCTTCGGTTATCTTGCTGCCGACAGCAGGGAAGTTGTCAATGGCACCGGTTATAAGTCCTACGGATTTTTCTATGGTGGATATGTGTATATCAATAGCAAGGTCTTTAATGGCTTTTTGAAGCAGTTCGGCAAGCCGGCGAAAAGCATTAAAACGCTGCTGCGTGATGCTAAGCTGATTGAAGCTGATGCGGGACGCTTTACCAAGCAACTGAATCTGACCTTCAATAAATGCTATCGTCCGCGGATGGTGTGTATGAAGTACGGCGAGCAAAGGGAGACAGAGCAGGCTGCTTAACTATTTGGTATTGACCGGTGCATTTTGCACCACTTGCACCAGTTGCACCACTTTTTTCAGCGTTTTTGCTAAAAAATCTGCAGCTCATAGCGTTTAATATATTATAAATAAAATGTCTTGAATTAGCTGTGAATCCAATAAAATAAAGGCTTTGAACCCTTACGAAGACTTTACTTACAGGGATATATATTAGGGTTAGTGGAGCGGTTTTTGCGCTTGCACCAAAAGTAGTGGTTCAAGTGGTTCAAGTGGTTCAAGTGGTGCAGAGCTTTTGCAACTGGTTATGACAATAAAAATTGTGCGGCTTTTTACGACCGCACAATTTTTTTGCTGTTTACTTACAGCATAGGATGTGATTATATGTTGAAGAATTATAACCTATCAGAAGGTCCACCGCATACCTACGTTCCATTGCCAAGGTGTCTTGTAGTCGCCGCCGAAGGCTTTGGAAACATCTGCATACAGATAGCTGTTATCCTTGGTTTTGAGGTTGAAGCCGATGCCTGCCTCGTACCAGGTGTCGCCCAAATCGTTGCTGTAGGTGGTGGATACACCGTTGTAGCTCAGGCGGGTGTCAGCACTGCCGCCGAAGTCATGTAGTACAGAAGCTTTGGCGTATACATTACCGTTGTCGCCAAGTCTGCTGCCAAGCTCGAAGCCTAAGCGGCCGATGGTGCTGCTTTGGCTGTCCTGACTGATAGCAATGCCGTTGGCGGTAGTGTAATCCTTACCGGCAATACGCAGCCAGGAAAGCTGTGCCTGCGGAGTGAAGTAGGCCTTGTCACCCATAGCGATTTCTCTGCCGTATTCCGCACTGATGCTGCTGCCCCAGGTTTTATACTGACCGTGAGTGAAGCCAATCGGTGCAGAGATATCGTAATCATTGCTCAGACGGCCTTCCTTGAGTACGATGTCTGCATAATGTCCCTTATCGCCCAGCCAGGTGCCGTACAGAGTAAGTGCCAGGCTACGGTTTTTCGCTGTTGCATCGCCGTAGGTTGTCTTACCGCTGTTACGGCTGATAGCAGCGCCGTAATGCCAATCGCCGCCAGCCTTATCATAGCCCATCTGGAAGAAATTATTCTGGTTTTTGGCATTGTCATATTTAAATTCGCCACGGTTCAAGCGTACCCAGAAGCCTTGGTCGCCATCGCCCTGACGCAAATCGCCCAAGCGTTTGCTCAAGGTAGCATCCTCCTGTCTCCAGGACAGTGCTGCTGCGTTTTGCAGGTGGCTGATAGCATCTACGGTAGTGCTTTGGGCAATTTTTACATTAGCGATTGTATTGCCGTCAAGATGGTTGATGGTATCTGCCTGCATCTGGCCGATGAGCAGACCTTCGTTTACCTGAACGTCAAATTTTGCTGCACTGTCATCGTGAATCTTCAGGCTGTTTTTAACAAGGCCTTCTAAGCCTGCTGCGTCCTTAACGTTATCAGCATTGATACCAGCATAGGAGGTATGTACTGCGGTAGCATCGGTGTCGGCGTTATTTACGCGGAAGAAGCCAGTATTGAGGTTTGCATCAGCCTCCAGCGTCAGCTCGCCGCCGGTGCCATGCAGGTGATTAACGTCAATGTTCTGTACCTGTTCATTGGTCATGGTGATATTGCCGTCATTCAAGGAGAGGTTTTCCAGATAGCTATAACCAATGCCGTATTCACCCATAGCATGCCAGGTAGCCTTGTTGGCGAGGGTGAGGTTAATGGTACCGGCAGAATCATCCTTATCTTCATAAGGTCCGCTTTGGTCGAGATTGCCGGTGATGCTGGAAGCGTCAGTATTCAGGTTGAGGTTGACAATGGCGGTGTTGGCTGCATGTACGTCGCCAACGATTACCACATCGTTAGTAGTACCCTGGTTAATGTTGACAATAGTATCGGTGTGCCAGGTCGGGTCCGGATCTTCGCCGTAAGCATTGATAGCGTTGAACAAGCCATTGTTAGCATTGTTGGCGCCGGTGATGGTGCCGCCGGCCATGTTGAGAACGGCGCCATCTTCGACAAATAACACATCAACAGTACCGCCGTCACTATTGTTCTCGGCTCTGATATCCGTAATGCCCAGGTTGACTTCGGAATAGAAGCCTGCGCGTACACCTATAGCTGAAATCTCGCCGTCGCCGCTGCTTTTAGCGTAAATGGAACTGCCATCCCCAAGTGTAATTTTGGAGCTGTGAATGGCGTTGAGGCCGTAGCTGTAGCCTTCAGTTACAGCGTTGCCTTTTACGTTAATATGTGTTTCTCCTGCGTTAATTTCGCTGTTGCCTGCTGCAAAGATGCCGTTAGTACGTGCTACATCCTTAGCCGTAGCTTCGGTAGCGATTTTCAGCTTGCCAAAATTCATTTTTGCTTGGTCTTGAGCTTCAATGCCTGCTGCCCAAGCATAATAGCCATTTTTAGAAACAGCCTTGATATTTGTAGCGCCGCTTACGGTCAAAGTATGTTCGCTGTCTTCATCCTCAATATCGCGGCCCATGAAAATACCATCGGCAATACTTTCCGGCTTGCCGTCAGCCATGATGTCGATATTGAGGTTTTCTATCTTGATATCGGCAGCATAAGTTTCAATGCCGGAAATATAGATTCTACCTTGATCTACATCACCTGTAGACTGACCTGTGATATTCACATCTTGGGCAGTGAGCCTGCCGGGAGTATTGTAGTTAGAGGTTGCTGCATAAATACCGCTGGTAGCACCATCTTTAATATCAAGCTGCAGATTCAGCGGTGTGGTAAATTTTAAATGTGTTCCTGCGTCCCAAACCTCTACAGCAGGCAAGGTATTAGTCCATTTTACGACATCGCCATCAGCGAAGGTATAAGTTGATTCCATACCGACAGTAGTGCGGATGCCATGAGCTGCATAAGCGTCACCCGCACCGGTGATTCGGTCAGTGTACTCCTGCGCAGAAATAATGGATGGTTGTGCCACCCCGATGTACAGCGCAAGCATTACAGCTGTTGTCAGGGTTTTGGAGATTAATTTTTTGCGTTGCATAAACAAGACCACCTTTCTTTAAATCGGCCAATATAAAGAAAACTTTAAGAATATTACAATAATTAATCAGCCGATTCTTTTCTACATCTGCATTATATATCAGAAAGCAGGAAAAAGCCCCACCCCAAAGGGCAAATTCGGGTAGGGTGAAGTGAAAAATTTGCTGATTTTGCGAAAAATTTTGCAGTCACCTTATCCTTCCTACCCGAAATCAGCCTTTCGGGTGGGGACAAGCTGCTAAAAATACGCTATGCTATCATCAGAAGAATAGCAAAAGGCGGTGAGCAGCATGCGCAAACAAAAAAGCAACAAGCTGAGAATTATTCATCTGCTGTTATTGGCAGCGCTTCTGCTGCTGACAGCAAAGCTGATTTATGCCCAGGTGCGGGGAGGCGATAGCATGGGACGTATAGAATGGACGAGTATGCAATTATACAGAAACGGCTCGAATTATGATTATAGCTATAATTATGCACTGCGTTTGGACGCTAAAAGCGGGCAGATGCTCTATGACTGCAGCTTTAAGGCTCCGGCAAATCTCAATGACGAAATCTGGCGCTGTGAGCTGGAGAGCGTGCCCGTGACGCGTGAGGAGCTTGCGACTCTTGATGCGCTTATCCAAGGACTGCCGCTGGCACCGCCCAAGGAACCTGAGCCGGTAGATGAGGATATGTTTATCTGCGATGAGACTAGGGTGATTTTTGATGTGTGTATCGCCAACTATAAGGATAGAAGCGTCAAGAAGCTGACGGCGCCTTTGAGCGGGGAGCAAAGAGAGGAGCTGCAAAAGCAGTTTCTGCAGCTTTACCTGAAGGCTAAGGACAGAGCTCCGCTTCGCAATTAAGGCTTAACAAAGGCGGTGAGCGGTATGCACAGTAAATTATGGAAAATCACCAAAATGCTGCTGGCGGTGCTTGTACTGCTGACAGTTAATATAGGTTGTGCGCCGGTACAAGGAGAAGATAAGATGACACACGTAGAATGGTCTGCCTTTTATATGAGCCGGAACCATCAGTTCCGCACCCTGTGCTACAGGTTTGAGGTTAATTATGATCCCTTTAAGGAAGGGCAGGGAACCTTCAGCTGCTTTTTTGTCGATAAAAAGGACGCAAATTGCCTGCTGTCGTCAGCAAAGGTGACAAGTGAGGATTTGGCGGAGCTGGATGCTTTTATCCAAAAGCTGTCGCTTGCAGAGCAGGAGAAAAAGCAGTCTGAGAAGCTTTTTGCCCACGATGCGACGACAACAGAGTTTTATATTACTCTTGGCAGCTATAAAAATAAGAACAGAAGAAAAGTAACACTGCAGCTAAGCAGTATGCAGCAGGATAAGGCAGTTGATATTTTAAAGAGGCTGTATGCGAAGGTGAGCAAGCGAGAAGGGAAATAGCGCCAGATGCTTGTAGTTTAGAGAACCGCCGTGAGGCGGTTCTTTTTACATGTGCGGTTTTCAATATTGCCAAATCACTGAATGAATTACGTCCAAATGATCTAACAAATTACGTCTAAATCACTGAACAAATTGCGTCCAAATGACCTAATAAATTGCGTCCAAATCACTGAAAAGATTTGCAAAGCCCCATGCAAACTGAGTTTCCTAAAAATATCCCTGTAACAGCGTTCAAACCGCCTTACTCAGTGTACTTTGCTCAGTAAATGTGTTATAATAAAACAGGTTATTTGTAAAAATAAAACGAGTTTTTATAGGATGGTGAAAAAATGAAAGTTTCTGCTGAAGACGTAAAGCATATCGCACAGCTTTCCCGTTTGACTGTTCCTGCTTCCGAAATGGAAGTGTTCACTGAACAGTTCAACCAGATTCTTAACTATGCCGACATTCTTGAAAAAATTGATACCGCAGGTATCGAACCTACCCCGTACGTATTGCCGGTAAGCAATGTACTGCGTGAGGACGTTGTCAAAGAAGGCGTATCCCACGAGGAAGCATTGAAGAACGCTCCTGCTGTTCACAATGACGGCTTTAAGGTACCGCGCGTAATCGAATAAGAAGGAGGCAAACGCTGTGGATTTGTACAAACTTACTGCGCACGAGCTGCATGAAAAGCTCGTCAACAAAGAAGTAAGCTCCGTCGAATTAACTAACGCCGTTATTGCGCGTGTCGACGCAGTTGAAGACCAGGTTAACTCTTATGTAACCCTGGATAAAGAAAACGCTCTGGCACAGGCTGCCAAGGTTGATGCCAAGATTGCCGCAGGCGAGAAAATCGCTCCGCTGGCAGGTATCCCTGGCGCAATCAAAGATAATATTTCTACTAAAGGCCTGCGCACTACCTGTTCCTCCAAAATGCTGGAGAACTTCATTCCCGTATATGACGCACATGTTATCAAAAACCTGCGCGCTGACGAAACCATTTTCCTGGGCAAAACCAACCTGGATGAATTTGCTATGGGCTCTACCACCAAGACCTCTCATTTCGGTGTAACCCACAACCCCTGGAACCTGGACCGTGTTCCCGGCGGCTCCTCCGGCGGCAGCGCTGCTGCTATCGCTGCAGGCGAAGCTATCTGGACTCTGGGCTCCGATACCGGCGGATCTATCCGTCAGCCGGCATCCTTCAACGGCTGCGTTGGTATTAAACCGACCTACGGCCGTGTATCCCGTTATGGCTGCGTAGCATTCGCATCCTCTCTGGACCAGATCGGACCTATCACCAAAGACGTAACCGACGCTGCTCTGGTACTCAACAGCATCTGCGGTAAGGACGAGATGGATTCCACCTCTCTGAACGTAGAGGTTCCCGATTTCACCAAAGCACTGGTAAATGACGTTAAAGGCCTGCGCATCGGTCTGCCGAAGGAATACTTCGGTGAAGGCGTTGATGCTAAGGTTAAGGCTGAAATCATGAAGGCCGTTGAAAAATATAAAGAGCTGGGCGCTGAAATCGTTGAGGTTTCCCTGCCGCATACCGAATATGCTGTAATCACCTATTACATCATTGCTCCGGCTGAAGCTTCCGCTAACCTGGCACGCTTCGACGGCGTTCGCTACGGTTACCGCAATGTTGATGCAACCTCCGCTCCGGAAATGACCACCATGAGCCGTACCGAAGGCTTCGGTCAGGAAGTACGCCGCCGCATTATGCTGGGCACCTACGTACTGAGCAGCGGTTATTATGATGCATACTACAACAAGGCTATGCAGGTTCGTACCCTCATCCGCCGCGACTTTGAAGCTGCGTTTGAAAAATGCGACGTGCTGCTGACTCCTACCTCTCCGGTTCCTGCTTACGGCATTAACGACAAGATGGATCCGCTGACCATGTACATGCTGGACGTAACCACTATTCCGGTAAATATGGCCGGTCTGCCGGGTATTTCCATTCCTTGCGGCTTTGCTGATGACGGCATGCCTATCGGTATGCAGCTGATCGGCAAGGTTCTGGACGAAGCAACCATTCTGCGTGCTGCTTATACCTTTGAACAGGCAACCGAATATCATAAAGTATTCGCACCGCTGGGAGGTAACAAATAATGACTAAATATATTACCGTTATCGGCCTGGAAGTTCATGCCGAGCTGAAAACCAAAACTAAAGCATTCTGCAGCTGCTCCACTGCCTTCGGCAGCTTGCCTAACACCCATGTATGCCCGGTTTGTCTGGGTATGCCAGGTGCACTGCCTGTGCTGAACAAGCAGGTTGTTGATTTCGCTATCAAGGCTGGCCTGGCGCTGAACTGCGATATCCAGAAATACAACAAATTTGACCGTAAAAACTACTTCTATCCTGACCTGTCCAAGAACTACCAGATTTCCCAATTTGATAAGCCTATCTGCCTGGGCGGTCACATTGATATCGTTGTTGACGGCGAGCATAAACGCATCGGCGTTACCCGTATCCACATGGAAGAGGATGCAGGCAAGCTGAACCATAGCGGCGCAACCATCAGCACCTCCGATTCCTCCGCAGTTGACTACAACCGTGCAGGTGTACCGCTGATTGAGATTGTATCCGAGCCGGATATGCGTAGTGCTGCCGAAGCTCGTGCTTACATGGAAAACCTGAAAGCAATTCTGGAATATACCGATGTTTGCGACTGCAAAATGCAGGAAGGCAGCCTGCGCTGCGACGCTAACATTTCCATTATGCCTGAAGGCGCTAAGGAATTCGGTACCCGTGCCGAAATCAAAAACCTGAACTCCTTCCGTGCTCTGGAGCGCGCTATCAACTACGAAGTTGAGCGCCAAAAAGAGGTTCTCGAGGACGGCGGCCACGTTGTTCAGGAAACCCGTACCTGGGACGAAGCTAACGGCGTAACTCTGTCCATGCGTTCCAAGGAAGAAGCACATGACTACCGTTACTTCCCTGAGCCTGACCTCGTTCCGGTACAGCTGGACGATGCCTGGATTGAGCGCATTCGCGAAACTCTGCCGGAGCTGCCTGCTCAGCGTCAGGCACGCCTGATGAGCGAGCATGGTCTGCCGGAATATGATGCTTCCCAGATCGTTTCCACCAAGGCTATGGCTGAATACTTTGATGAAGCAGTTAAGACCGCTAAGGACAGCAAGGCAGTTTCCAACTGGCTGCTGGGCGATGTATCTGCTTACATGAACAACGAAGGCATTACCATTGCTGATTTCAAGGTAACCCCTGCACACTTAGCAGAACTGGTTAACCTGATTAAAGACGGCGTACTGTCCAGCAAGCTGGCTAAAAAGGTATTTGCCGAAATGCTCAAAGAGGACGAAGCTCCGAAGGCTCTCGTTAAGAAGCTCGGTCTGGAGCAGGTTAGTGATGAAGGCGCTATCCTTAAGCTGGTTGAAGAAACCATTGCTGAGAACCCGCAATCCGTTGCTGACTACAAGGCTGGTAAGGATAAAGCTATCGGCTTCCTCGTTGGCCAGATTATGAAAAAATCTCGCGGCAAGGCTAACCCGGGCATGGTTACTAAGATGCTCAAAGAGAAAATGCAATAAGGCATACATATCCTAGCAATATCTGCGTGGATTAAAAGCATAAAAATCAGCACCTCGCTTTGACGTAAATTTTACGTTTGAGCGAGGTGCCTTTTTATTGCTGAATTTTAATTTATTGGCCGTTGTTGCGAAACAATTTCCAGTAAAATAAAAGTGTACGATAATTATGTTCGTGGTCTATACCAATGACAAAGAAGTTTAAGGTGATTTCACTCTGACCGGCTACGCATATACTAATCCTTTCGTTATTATCATGGTTGATGCAAATAATTGGTTTATAAGCTTCAATTTTTTCGATTTGCTTCCAGGATATTGTTCGTGGTATCTTTAGCGGCTCAAGAAAGTGCCATCTGATTTTATAATTTTGCTGCAAGCCGTTTTTATCAATACTAAAAATAGGCGTATGCTTTTTTATGGACATTTTAGCAAAATACATATGACGGATATCACAGATTGTTAATCCAGCACCTATTAAAAAGTGAGGAACAGCAAAAAGTATGCCACAGTATAAAAAATAAATGGCAATAAACATGAATACCGCAGCAAATATTAGGTTGAAATAATCGCTTAAATTACAATTGTAGAAATAACTTTGACGAAAATCGCTCTGTAAAAAATATTTACTGTCATTATAATTATGCTTAAGGATAAATGCATTGGCTGTTGCTTCTTCATTAGCGTTACGGCTTTTGGTAACAACTATAAAACTATCGCCTTGAGCAGCAGTGTTTATTATGCGTAAATCGTAGGCTGCTTGCATGAAAATTTGTCTGAAGCTGTTAAAGGTTTCGATGCTGTCAACATGGACAGGGTTTATAGCAAAGCAAATTTTTTCAGGTGTAATGCCACCTCTTTGCATTGAATTTACAAAATTTTGGATGTCTGTGGTATTGTTGGCAACAATAATGTCATGGGGAATGAAAAGTTTGTTGTCTTCGCCAAGTATAACGATGATACTTTGAGTTTCTTCTATTTTTATACCGCCGTAGAGCATGAGGGCACCTTCTTTGCTTTAGATGATATAAGTATAGCATTTCTTTATAGTGAGATAAAGTTACCTATAAGATATACAGACAAGTTTTTTTGCATATAAAAATCTGCCCGGCTTAATATTTTAAGGCTCCCCGTCTGAACGGAACCGTTCAGGAAGAGAGCCTTTAGCTTACGGATTAAACCTAATGGACTTGGCAGATTTTACTACTGCAGCCTTCTGCCGTTTGGCATCATCAAACGGATATTGATAGTCAAAGGAAATAAATTTGCCATCCCTAACGAAGATATAATCCATTTCCGTAGAACTGGACAAATCAAAGCTTACATTCAAGCAATTTTCACCGCCAATAGTGATAAATTGAGCTTTGATATTGTCAAGCTTGTATTTAGGATTTTCTTTTTGCCTTGCTTCTACTTTCTTTTGTATGCGTGCAGCTTCTTTAGCAGCAAGTGTTTCTTTATCTTTATCGCTAAGGTTAGCAAAAGAATTAGGATAAAAGCTTAGCTCTGCTTTATCAGTAATGTTTACAATCATGGGGCTGACGAAAAAATAACCATTAGAATAGGCGAATGTGTGATGGGGATCATTTTTTATAGGCATTAGTACACAGTTAGCTGGCGTAGTAAAGGATGCAGGATAATCTTTTAGAGTTTTTGTGGTAAAAGGACGTCTGTAAATATCATCGCTTAGAGGAGTAATCTTAACGGATTGGATTATTTTAGGGAGAAATAATTTTTCGTCAATAGGATAGATAAATCTATTTCCCACGTAGCTAAATTTATAAATACCATTTGGTGTAATGATTATGTAATCATCAAAAATAGCTAGTTCTTTCTCAGGTAAGTAGTATGAAAAACGCATTGCCGGGTATTTGGCAATAGAGAGCTGTTCTTTGAGCAGAATCTTATAGCCTTTCTCTTCCAGGTCAGCTAGCTTTTTGTAAAAAAACTTGGTGTTCAGCGTTTTTAAATCTTTAGCTTTAAGGATAAATGGGCGACAATCAACGAGAAAAACTCTTCCATCGCCGCGAAAAGAGTATAGGATATTCTTGTTTTTACTTTGATATTCTTTGTAATCTTTTTCAGGCACTGCAAAACTGAAGCCATATTCTTCGTTTTTATAATGCTGCATACTGATATTCGTCTTATCAGGATTAATGTGGTATAGGTCTAAAATTTGTATCTTTTCTTTTTCGGTAGCAGATTCTTCTGCTTGGACGATACTATTTAGAGCAACACAGGCCAAAAGAGCTGCGGCTAAAAATTTTTTGAGCATGGTTAAGACCTCCTTGGATATTCCTGACTAAAGTATAGCATTTCTTTATAGTGATATAAAGCTACCTATAGGATATACAGACAAATTTTTTGGCATATAAAAATCTGCCTGGCTTAAATTTTTAAGGCTCCCCGTCTGAACGGCACGTTCAGGAGGGGAGCCTTTTTATATGCTGCCTTGCTTACTGATGCAGAAATTTCAACAACTTCATTGGTGATATGTTATAATTTAGATAACAGTTTGTTACAAGGATGGTGAGCAACGTGAATTATCAAATTGAAGATGTTTTTAGTCCGCGTTCTTTTCCTCAAAATACATATATTTCCCGTAAGCTTGATGATGAAGAAACTGTTGATGACAGATTAAGACGTGCGCTGGCGATGAAGGGAAACCTGATTTTTGTTTCCGGTGCATCTAAATCCGGCAAAACAGTGCTTTGTCATAAGGCCATAGCTGCTGAAAGCTACATTGCACTCAGCGGTAACCAAATAAGCACTAAAGCAGATTTTTGGAACCATATTGCAGAACAGCTGCCGCTGTCAGACGCAGTTGTAATGACAACCAGCGGGCAGAATACTGCTGCTAAAACAGGGCAGGCGCAATTTGCTGTTAATTTTGGTGTAGCTAATATGGGAGTAAGCATCAATAAAACTAATGGTGCTGCCTTTAATCAGCAGCTGGCAATGACCAACAACAGAACAGAGCGCCAGATAATCCAGTATCTGATTGATAATGATAAGGTATTGGTAATCGACGATTTTCATTATGTAGCTCGAGAGATGCAGATGTATATTGCACGTACCTTGAAAACAGAGCTTTTTAACGGTTTGAAGGCGGTAATCATTTCCTTACCGCATCGAAGTGATGAAGCAATTATCTGCAATCCTGATTTAATTGGCAGAACTACTTCGATTGAAATTTTGCCGTGGACTGCAGCCGAGCTAAAGGCTATTGCTGTCAAGGGCTTTAAGCTGTTGGGCATGCCGATAGGCGAGGCCGAAGAAAATCTTTTGGCGCAGGAAAGCATTACTTCGCCACAGCTGATGCAGGAGAATTGCTTTCAGCTGGCCTTTGCAGCAATGCAGAAAAAGCAGCCTATCAGCCTGGAGCTGGTGCATTTTGCCTTTAAGCAGACAGCACGAAATTACGCACATTATGAGCGCCTGGTCAAGGCGATTGTGCAGGGACCTGTGCAGGGAATTGGCAGACGTAAGCTTTATGCGCTTGCACAGGGCAGTGTGGATATTTATCATTTGCTGTTGTTGGCGTTTAAGGCGGATCCGCCTGTTACCGAGCTGAGTATGGTTACCTTGAAGGAGAGAATCAAAGGCTTATTGCTTAGCAAAGAGCTGCTTTCCAGTACGATTATTTCTGCAACCATCAACAAAATTATTAAAATTGTTGAAGCGACGATGCCTGATCTGGATGCGCTGGAATATAAAGCACAGTGCTTGTATATTTTAGATCCGTTTTTGTTGTTTTATTTGAGGTGGAAGTAGCTTGCGCAAACGCTGTATAATATTCTTGTAAAGCAAATGAGGAGGTTTTGTTATGACTATGAAAAAAATAAACGCCTTTGAGCAAGGCGAAGCAATTTTAAAGACTCTGTCCAAGGGTGCCTTTCTGACTACTGCTGCCGAAGGCAAGCAGAACACCATGACCATCGGCTGGGGCAGCCTGGGCTTTAAGTGGGGCCTGCCGACCTTCACTGTTATGGTGCGCCAAAGCCGTTATACCAAGGAGCTGATTGACGCTAATCCGGAATTTACCGTCAGCTTTCCGGTAAAAGAGGGCTTTGCCAAGGCTCTTGGTCTGTGCGGCAGCAAGTCCGGCCGTGATCTGGACAAGTTTACAGCTGCAGGCTTAACTACGGAAGCAGGCGAGACCGTCAGCGTTCCTGTTATCAAGGGCTGCGGCCTGCACCTTGAATGCAAAATCGTGGAGCATTACACCATGGCGGAGGATAAGTTCGACAAGGAGCTAGGCGAGAAATGGTATGCTAACAAGGATTGGCACACCTGCTACACCGGTATCATTACTGCCGCTTATGTAGAGGAATAACAGGCGAAGAACTGTAACAAACGCAAAAGCAGCTGCCGCAATGCGGCAGCTGCTTTTACTATGCGCGTCAACGTGCGTTGCCGCGTAAAAAGTGGTCGGTAATTATTCTTGCTGCTTCCTTGTCTGTCATATCAGCAGCAATATCGTCGCTTTGGTTAAAGATGCTCATGGCTACACCGAAGAAAACAAACTTAGTGGTAATCTCCGGTACCGTGTCTTCTTTAAGCAAATTGTCCTGCATTGCCTGCTCGATAAGCTTGGCTAAAATATCATATTCATCATGCAGGATTTTGTGATAACGCAGGATGCGTTCAATCGTTTCCTCGCTCAATTTTACAGAATTATAGCGGGGAACAACCTTAAAGCCGTCACCGTCAGGCTTAACTCTGCAGCCATTGGTACCGCCAAGCATTTCAAAGCAGATAATCTGCCACAGAGTGCTGTTGGCAACATAAAAATGCACCATTACCTCAAAATACTTTTTGAGCTTGTCCTCAAAGCTGTCTGCACTATCGACAGCTTGGTGCAACTTTTCCAAAAAGGGCGCATTTTTATCGGCAACCAGCTTGTAAAAAAGGTGCTCCTTATTGCCGAAGTATTTATAGACAGTTCCCTTGCCTACGTCAGCCAGGGCTATTATTTCATCGAGCGTGGCTTTTTCATAGCCATGCTGCGAAAAAACTTCTTCCGCTGCCTGCAAAATTCTTATATCCTTAGGTAATGACGTGTCTATTGCCACTATGAAACCTCCAACTATCCTAAATAGGAAATTTTTTCGTACATTTATTACATTAATTATACCTTTTTATGCGGATAATTGCTAGTGAAGTTTACATGTTTTATCAGCCGGAATTTTACTTTTCGTGACAAAATAAAAAACCCGCTCGCCGCGGGCGTTTTTATTTCGCGTAACTGCTGTCCGGCCCCTCAGCCGTCAGTGCTTTGTGCTTTTAGCATTTCCAAAAGTCCCCTCAATTGGCCGCTTCCACGAACCACCTTCTCTGTTTTTACGGTGGTGATGCGTTACGCGATTAAGCACTATTTTATTTACGGATTCTCTTACACTAATGTATTATATCTGCAGTGATCGGAGAAACAAAAAACAACAACGGAAACAGACAGCTTGCGCTGTTCCAACTCCGTTGTTGTTTATGGTGAAATTATACAACCAATGTCCATGGTTGTAAACATTTTTTTTGTAAAGAGCGTTAAATTTTTCCTGAGCCTGTTGCTACTGCAACAAAAGTTACAGTTTTAAAGCATTTTCAGAATTAAAAGTCAAACTTTTGACCTGTCAGCAGTTCATATGCTTCGATGTATTTGCCGATGGTTTTGTCGATAACATCCTGCGGCAGCTCATAGCCTGCATCCGGGTTAGCGCTCAGCCAATCGCGGACAAACTGCTTGTCATAGGAGGGCTGACCTTGGCCAACCTTGTAGCCTTCCAGCGGCCAGAAGCGGGAGCAGTCCGGGGTAATCATTTCGTCACCCAGTACAACCTCGCCGTTTTCATCCAGACCAAATTCAAATTTGGTATCGGCAATGATGATGCCACGCTCCAGAGCATAAGCAGCACATTTTTTGTAGATAGCGATAGTGTAGTCACGCAGCTTCAGAGCATATTCTTTGCCACGTCCCGGATACAGTTTTTCCAGGATTTCGATGCTTTGCTCTACGCTGATGTTTTCGTCATGGTCACCGATTTCAGCCTTGGTGCTGGGGGTGAAGATAGGCTCAGCCAGCTTTTGGGATTCCTGCAGGCCTTCGGGCAGCTTAATGCCGCAGATTTCACCGGTTTTCTTGTAGCTTTCCCAGCCGCTGCCGGTGATGTAGCCGCGAACGATGCATTCGATAGGCAGCATGTTCAGCTTTTTGCATTTCATGCTGTTGCCGGTGAATTCGGGTTTCTGGAAGAATTCGGGCATATCTTTGGTATCAACGGAAATCATATGGTTAGGAACAATGTCTTTAGTCAGATCAAACCAGAATTTGGAAATCTGAGTCAGCACAGTGCCTTTTTTCACAATCATGTTTTTCAGAATATGGTCAAATGCGGAAATACGGTCAGTGGCAACCATAATAATGCTGTCACCAACATCATACATCTCACGAACCTTGCCGGATTTAAACGGTTTGTACTCTTGCATTTTAATGCCTCCTAAAAATTTCTCAACAAGTAAATGCAGGCTCAGTGCCGGAATTTCTTGTCAGTGTTAACTTTGTTATATTTTATGGTAATATCATAGCACAGTCCAACGAAAAAGTCGAACGTTTTTCATGTTTTAACAAATATTTTTCGGATTATTTTACGTCTTGCGGCAAAAGGCCGTCCAAGCGCAACATATCGACAGTGACCGAAGGCTGTCCCAAACGTCTCCCCGGCACAAATGTACCATGGCAGTCGCTGCCGCCGCTGATAAGCAGACCGTGCTTTTGACAATGCTGCAGCAGGCGCTGTGTTCCTTCTTCCGAATGGTTGGAGTGGTAGCATTCAAAGCCGTCGAATTTCTCCGTCCGCAGGATGTCGAGCACGCGCTCCAAGCCTGGTCCATGAAAGCCGCTGGCGGCATGCGCGCACAGCGCTGCGCCGCCGGCAGCGTGAATCGCTGCGATTACCTCGCTGATGGCAGGAAATTCCGGAAAGCCCAGGTCGTGCTCTGGCGTAAAGATGCGCTGGAAGAAGTCGCCTACGCCCGTGCACAATCCCTTGTCAATCAAATAGGCGAGGGCACGCCACCCTCCGCGGCGTCTGTCATATGTATAACTGGCAAATTCTGCTTCATCGACAGGCCAGCCGTCGCGCGCCAGCAGGTGAATGCTGTCCACATCCTTCTGCTCTAACAGCGCTTCGTTGTGCTGCATCAGTTCCAGCAGCTGTTTATTATGGATATCAATGCCATAGCCCAGAATATGAAACGATAAATCCTCCTTTGTTGAGCAGATTTCCGCCGCCGGCAGCAACGTAATGCCTGCTGCCGTTGCCAACGTCATCGTTTCCGCAACGTTGGCTACGCTGTCGTGGTCCGTTACGGCAATCAGCCCCAGCTGCTGCTTTTGCGCTTCGGCAATCAGCTCCGCCGGTGTCCAGGTGCCGTCCGAGGCCGTAGTATGTATATGTAAATCGGCTCTTACCGACATGTAAGCAGCTCCCTTCTATTAAATTCTGCTGTCAAAAAGCAGAAACAGAGTAAAATTTTTATATTTATATCATAGTTTATAATCATATGCATGTCAACTGCCGGTAAAGATATTCTCTCATTGCACAATAGTACGCGAGATTTTTTGGAAGCTTGCGTGCTTTTGTAACAAGCTTAACACTTACTTATATTTTAAGGGTAATAGTCCCTATTATGAGTACGGATACATTCGGTGTCTACTCTACAAACACAATACTCATTGTAGGCTTGACGTTATTTAACTTATGTTATATACTATGAACATCGTTGTATACGGGAGTAAAAATTAGGGGGAATTCATTATGTTTAGAAAATTTGCTGCGATTATCAATGAAGTCGCACTCATCAAGCAAATTGCCGTTGGTCTTGTCATCGGCATTCTGCTGGCACTTTATGTACCGAAAGCGGTACCTGTTGTTACCATCTTCGGTGACCTGTTTGTAAAAGCATTAAAGGGCGTTGCTCCGGTGCTGGTTTTCTTCTTGGTTATGAACGCTATGGCCAAAAAGAAAAGCGGCGGCGAAGCAAATATGAAGCCTATTATCGGCTTATATGTTATCGGCACCTTCTTTGCATCCTTAGTTGGTGTAAGCCTGTCCTTTCTGGCACCTACCACTCTGCACCTGCAGGTTGCGGATGCTAAGCTCAACCCGCCCAGCGGTATCGTTGAGGTTCTGCATAACCTGATTCTGAGTGTTGTAGATAACCCGATTGCTGCTTTGCTGAACGCTAACTACATCGGCATTCTGGCATGGGCTGTAGTATTCGGTATTGCTATGAATATGGCTGCCAACGAAACTACCAAAAATGCTCTGGATGATGTTGCAAAGGCAATCACCCTGGTTGTTAAATGGGTTATCCATTTCGCTCCTCTGGGCATCATGGGCCTGGTTGCAACCTCTATCAGCGACAGCGGTCTGTCCGCAATTTCCAGCTATGTACACCTGCTGGCAGTACTCATCAGCTCCTACTTCCTGGTAGCGCTGGTTATGAATCCGCTGATCGTTTACTTCAACATCCGCCGCAATCCGTATCCGCTGGTTTGGGCAACCATCCGCGAATCCGGCGTATACGCTTTCTTTACCCGCAGCTCCGCTGCTAATATTCCGGTTAACATGGCACTGTGCAAACGCCTGGGCCTGAATCCTGATACCTACGCAATTTCCATTCCGTTAGGCGCAACCATCAATATGGCCGGTGCTTCCATCACCATTTCCGTACTGGCACTTGCTGCTGCTAATACTCTGGGTATTCATGTTGATATGCCGACAGCTCTCTTGCTGTGCATCGTTTCTACCGTTGGTGCCTGCGGTGCTTCCGGTGTTGCCGGCGGCTCCTTGCTGCTGATTCCGGTTGCCTGCGCTTCCTTCGGCATCAGCAATGATATCGCTATGCAGGTTGTAGGCGTTGGCTTCATCATCTCCGTACTGGAGGATGCTTGCGAAACTGCGCTTAACAGCTCCAGTGACGTTCTCTTTACCGCAACTGCTGAATTTGCAGAACGCGCTAAGGAAGGCACTCTGAAGTCCGAAGACCTGGTTCCGAGAAACAATATTTAGTTTAACATAACAACAAAACGGCCGCCGAAGCTTGTGCTCCGGCGGCTGTTTCATTTTGAAAGGATGATGTGGTTTTTATGTATTAGCCTTCAATGGCAATATATTTTTTGTCTTCGACTTTTTTAGGCTCAACCTTAGGAATAGTAACCTTCAGGATACCGTCTTCGAATTTAGCTTTGATATCCTCCTGGGTAACTGCTTCGCCGACATAGAAGGTTCTTGCACATTGACCGCTGTAACGTTCACGGCGGATATAAACGCCTTTATCGTTCTTTTCGTCCTTGTCGAGGCCTTTAGCGGCGGTAATGGTCAGATAACCGTTTTCCAGTTTGGCGCTGACGTCCTCTTTTTTGAAGCCCGGCAGGTCGATATCCATTTCATAAGCGGTATCCGATTCCTTGATATCGGTTTTCATAACGTTCTGGGCATGTTTGCCGTACAGCGGATTGCGATGACCGAAGAACTCTTTTTCAAACGGGAAATCCATTAAATCATCAAATAAGCTTTCACCAAATACACTAGGCATCATCATAAGTCATTCCTCCAATTTTATTGCGCTTGTTGTAGTCATTTTAATGTTGATGCAGCAAGTATTGATTTGATTTGCCAACGCGGGATTTGTGCTTTGCGGGTGCTGCCCTTGCAGCTCCTGTAGCTCATTTCCTTTGTTGATTATGTTATACCACTATTTGTTAGCACTGTCAAGCGTTGAGTGCTAATTTCTGACGATTTCACAGAAATTACAAAAAGTGGGGGTGTAGGGCCCCCCTTTCGCCTCACTACGTTCGGCACCTTACAGATGGAAAGCAGTACTGAAAAGCCTCTCCTTGGGGAGAGGTGCCAAGCTTGTCGAGGCGGAGAGGGGATATGCTGAAAATAATGCTATTCGTAAGCATAACGGTTGCAAGCAAATAATCTCTGTGTGCGAATTTTCTTCAATCTAAATTCAAACGTAAGCCTACAAACTGCAGTCCCCCTCTCAGTCGCCCTGGCGGGCGCCAGCTCTCCCCGAGGAGAGCCTCGTTTTTCTTCCCAAAGTTTCATATGCTTACTTAAGTTAAAATAAGCACTAAAACTAAAATTTTCTCCAAATTTCCCCAAAATTTCCCCTCGTCCTACCCGAATTTGCCATTTCGGGTAGGGACAAGTTACTAAAAATTCGATATACTACAGCCAGAAGCAAAGGAAAAACAATTAATCCTTCTTGCTTTTCCGTCTTTACCAAACGGAGCAGGTACTGCAGAAGCTAAAATGAAACAAGGCAAATTTTGGCAACAGGCAGCGCAAGCCTCCGCAAGGTAAAAAAATACTTTACTTAAAGAGGAGGAATTTATCATGAAAAAGTCTTTAGTACTCGCAATGGCAATGGCTCTTGGTGTAACCGCTTCCGCTTACGCTGCTAATCCGTTCAGCGACGTTCCTGCCGGCCACTGGGCATATGACAGCATCAGCAAGCTGGCAGCTGCAGGTGTAATTGATGGTTATGGTGACGGCACCTTCGGCGGCGATAAGCTGATGACTCGTTATGAAATGGCATAAATCGTTGCTAAAGCAATGGCAAAAGGCGCTAGCGTAGAAAGACTGGCAGCTGAATTTGCTGACGAGCTGGACAATTTGGGCGTGCGCGTAGCTAACCTGGAGAAAAAGGCTGATAACGTTAAGATTACCGGTGAAGTTCGCTTCCGTTATGTTAACCAAGACGGTGCAATGGCAAAAGAGGATCATGGTGAGTATTATGAAGTTTGGGGCAATAAATCTAACCATACAGCAGATATCCGTTCCCGCATCTGGATTAACGGCATGATTAATGATGACTGGACATATACCGGCATGCTGCAGAATGTGCAGAACCTGAATAATAACACTGGTGATGAAAATACAAGCTTCCAACGCGCTTATGTAGACGGTAAGCTGGGTGGCATGGCAGTACGTGCAGGCCGTTACAATTTGGTAATTGCTGATGGCAATATCTATGATACCCGTGCTGATGGTCTGGAGCTGTCTTATGGCAACAAGCTTAAATTAAAAGGCTTTGCAGGCAAGGCAACTGATGATATTACTGTAGTTCCTGTTACGATTACTACTTATGACGACAAAGTGTTCACTGGTGATGTTACTAACGGTGGCAAGTATTGGAGCTTGGCTGTTGAAGGCGAGCTGGCTAAGGGCTTGAAGGCTACTGCCGGCTATACTCAATTTAAAGATATGGGTACCGGTTTTGCAGAATCTCTCAATGCTCCCCCTGTTTTTTATGGTAAAACCGATATTGATAACGGCATCTGGCATGCAGGCCTGAGCTATGACATCGGTCATTTCAATCTGTCCGCTATGTATCTGAAGGGCGATTTGTCTGCTGACAAATATAATAATATTGGTAACATCGATATTAGCAAAGCTATTGATCAATATCTTGATGACGACGGCTATGTAATCGGCCTGTCCTATAAGGGTGCTAAGGCTGAGGATGCAGGCAGCTGGGGCGCATGGGCTAAATACTATGACCAAGGCGCACAAACCTATGTTGCACACACCACCGATGCTAACACCTTTGGCATGACCGGTTTCAAGGGCTTCGGCGTTGGCGCTAACTACACCCTTGCTAAAAACATCGTAGCAAACGTTGCATACTACAACACCGAATCCAAGCTGGCTAAAGCACTTGGTGTTGCTGACAATCTGGATCGTTCTAAAGACCATCGCTTCTGGACTGACGTAACCTTCACTTTCTAATAAACCTTCATACAAAAACTTCCTAAAATCGGCAGCGCTCTGGCGCTGTCGGCAGAGAACCGCCGTGAGGCGGTTCTTTTGCGTTTTGGGAGGGTGGAGATTAGGCTCTCCTAGGGGAGAGCTGGCGCCCGTTAGGGCGACTGAGAGGGGATTGTTGTTTATAAACTTACTAATCGCTTATGTATGATGGACCCCTCTCCGTCATCGCTGCGCGATGCCACCTCTCCCCAAGGAGAGGCTCGTTTTTCTTCCTAAAGTCTTAGCTGCTTACACAACCCTTCCGTCTGCTCGCAGCCCCCTTCCGCCTCACTACGTTCGGCACCTTACCTGAGGGGCAGGCACAAGGAGTGTTCTCTCTTGACATCTACCTCAAATTCAAGTAAACTTAAATTAAGTTCTTGAAAACTGCAACTAAATTTCGCTTCGGGCTGATTTACCTGCGGACAATTAAATAAGCAGTATATCCTGCAGATACACCTTATCTGCAGAAGCTTAAGCAAGGCCATTTACATGGTACATTCTAAGAGTAGTACATACTGACGATTTCTAATCGTCAGCGTACTGCTCTTTTTTGTTTTTTTGCGCCTTGATAACTGCTTATGTATTTTTTATTGCATCTGTGCTAAAATGAAAGGAGAGATCTTATGCAAGACCTGGCAAAAAAATTTGAGAATCTGACAATCCAAAGCGACTTTATCTTCAAGAAGGTAATGTCGCGCAAGCGCATCTGCATCCATCTGTTGGAGAAATTACTGCAGATTAAGATTGCTGATATCAACTACATTGAAGCCGAAAAATCGCTTGAACCCGACTACACAAGCCGTGGCATCCGTCTGGATATAATAGTGGAGGATGACAAAAACACGCATTACAATTTGGAAATGCAGGTAAAGAATAATAAAAATCCCCACACCAAAGCCTTTGTCCTGCCCAAGCGTTCGCGCTATATCAGGCGCTGCTTGATATTGATTTGTTGCAGCAGGGACAGGAATATGATTTGCTGCCACCGACCTATGTAATTTTTATCTGTGTGTTTGATTTCTTTGCAAAGGGTAATTACGTCTACACCTTTAAAAAGCGTTGCCTTGAAAATCTGGAGCTGGAGCTTCAGGATGAAGCAACCACCATGCTGTTGAATACTAAGGGTACGCATGGCGATATTTCCAAGGATATCAAAAGCTTTTATGATTATGTAAACAACCACATTGTAAATAGCGATTTCACCAAGCAGATTGACGATGAAATCAGCTATCTGAAGCTGGATACGAAAGTGAGGCGAGAATATATGCTAATGGAAGCACGTTTATTAGATGAAAGGCGTGAGGGCGAAGCAAAAGCGAACATTGCTACTGCCAAGCGTCTTATAAGTATGGGCCTTTCTGTGCAGGATATCGCCAAGGCTACTACATTGCCAATAGAGAAAATAGAAGAATTAAAGGCAGAACAAGTCTGATACGAAAGAGAATAATTAAAATCAAACCTCGTGTTTTACCGAACCCGGTGAAACACGGGGTTTTCGTATTTTTTGCGCAAGCACGTCGGAAGTTTAGCGGAAATATAACCTAAAATCTCAAAAATATCCCCAAAATCCCCCCTCCTCCTACCCGAAATCACCCTTTAGGGTGGGGCGCTTTTACTCTTTTTAGGCTACACTATAGTTGTAAACAATCAGCTGCAAAGCAGGCAGCAGGAAGCGGAGGGATTGATATGCTGAAAGAAAGCTGGAAAAACATTTTGCTGGGAGCATTACTGCTTACCGGATTGACAATGCTCATGGCCAGTGACAGCTCCGACAAAAAAGCAGACTCGCTGCTCGCTATGCCTAAGGCAGAAGCCGCCGCTATGCCTGCCTACGAGCAGGAATATATGAAAATCGTGGCTGGTGTCTGCGATTATTTGACCACGGGTAATACTGCCGGACTGCCGGCGCAGGGACTGATAGGCTTTGAGGAGCTGGAGGGCCATAATGATCCCGGTCAGGGTGTAAGCAGTGTCGGCTATACGCTGCAGGATATCAATAATGATAAGGTGCCGGAGCTGATTTTTGGCCTGATTGATTATCCCGAGGGCAAGGGCTATTATGGCCGGGATATATATGTTGTCTATACCTTTGTGGATGGTAAGATAAAATTTGTTGACGAGGGCTGGTCGCGCAGCCGACTGCGTCTGCTTCCTCAAGATATGCTGAGCAAGCGCACCTGTATCGACGATAACGATATGGAATGGATGCTGGAAATGAAGGATTTGCTGCGGGATGGCAGTTTGCGTCAGGGAGAAACCTTCTATACAAAGGTCGAGGATGGCAGATGTAATGTTTACCGGAAATATTTAGATGTAAATGATACCTTTGTTACTCAAAAAACTTCCATGCACTTTGACGATATGATGAATATTGACCTTGGTGCCCAAAAGCTAGAGCTTTTACCGCTTGCGGAATACAGCAGCCGTGGCTTTAAGGGACTGGTAATGCAGCATCTTAACTGTATGGGTTTGCATGAGCTGCAGGATAATAGGGTAGATCTTTCCGCATATGAGCATGTTTATGTGGATAATCCCTCCCAGGGAGCAGAAGTGTTGTTTAGCAGCAATACTTCTCTGGCGAGCTTTGAAGTGCTGGATTTGCAGGGTGACAGCAGCAGAGTTATCTACAGCAAAGGACTGCTGAACCCGGAAGAAAAGCTGGTGCTGCATCTGGAGAGCTTTGAAACTGATCCCGAGCTTGACTATGAAACTGTTATCAAGAACGGTATCTGCTTCAGGGACGATACCGGCAGCCTGCGCAAGTTTGCGATTCGGGCGAAGGTTATGGACGGCAGTGTTTATCTGGAGGAGATTGATTAAGGTAAAATCTGCATTTTGTGCGGAAATTTATAAAATAAGGTTGGGAAATTAAGGAGGTAATAAAGATGAAAATGAAAAAATTAACCAGCTTATGTGGTTGCCTGCTGCTTTCCATGTGCATGGGCGTTGGCGCTATGACTGCTCCGCTGTCTGCTGAGGCTGCAGCACGCGAAAAGGTTATTCTGGACGCAGATATGGTGGATTTGTTTGATGACGGCATCGCTATGATGATGCTTGCCGAATCTCCCAAGATGGATTTGAAGGGTGTTACCATCGTAATCGGCAATACCTGGGTTGAAACCGGTACCGCTTCCGCTATCCGTCAGCTGGAGGGCATCGGCCGCACCGATATCCCTGTATATATGGGCGTTAATGAAACCGTCCGCAAGGACCGTTTCGCTAACATGAAGGAAGAAAAACGCATTTACGGCCGTGGCCATGACTCCCATCTGGGCGCTGCAGGCTATCCTCAGCCGAAATCCTGGCAGGCTGAATACCGCAAAAATTATAAAGATGAACCGGTAATGAACCCGCAAAAGGAACATGCTGCTGATTTCATCATTGATACTATTAAAAAGCATCCGGGCGAAGTAACCATCGTTGCTATCGGCAGTGGTGCTAACCTGGCAGCTGCTTTGGACAAGGCTCCGGAAATTGCTCCGCTGGCTAAACGCGTTGTTTATATGGCAGGCGCTTTCTTCTGCGAAGGCAACGTAATGCCGACCTCCGAGTTCAACGTTTGGATTGATCCGGAAACCGCTAAAAAGGCTTACCGAGCTCCCTGGAAGGAGCAAATCTTCCTGCCGCTGGATGTTTGCAGCAAGGAACTGATGAGCCACAATGATTTTAAGGATCTGGAAAGCCGCATTAAGAGCGACCGCTTCAAGGCTATGTGGGAAAGCCATTATGCTACCCCGATGTTCCGCAAGGATCCGTCCTTCAAGAACTACATTTGGGACGTTCTGGCAGCAGCAGTAGCAATTGATCCGTCCGTAATTCTGGAATCCGAAACTCTGCCGATTGATGTTGATGACCAATACGGCTACGGCTACGGTCAGACTATGGGCTTCCGCGGTGCTGCTCCTGAGGGTGCTCAGAATGCGAAGATTGTTTACGCTGTAGACCGCGCTAAGGTTTGGAAGATGGTTGAGGATGTATTCAACAAGCTGTAAGCAATAATTTTGTGAGTTTAAGCTCGCGCCCTACCCGAATTTACTGTTTCGGGTAGGGCGCTTTAGTTTTTTTTAGGGTAAAATATAGGTATAAAAGATTAGCTGCAAAGCAGGCAGCGGGAAGCGGAGGGATGGAGATGCTGAAGAAAAGCTGTAAAAATGTCCTGGTGGGAGCAATGCTGCTGGCTTCCTTGGCAATGCTGCTGAATGGCTGTGGTTCGGATAAGCAGGCGGCGGCAACGCAGCCCAAGGCCACGAAGGTGGAGGAAGCAACTGCGGCTGTGGCGAAGGTGCCTGCCTATGAGCGTGAATACGGCAAGCTGGTGGAGGGTATCTATAATTTTGTGAATGATGGCAATATGGATAAAATGCCGCAGCAGGGCATGACCGGAATTTATGAGCTGCGTGACCGTATGGGTTACGTTGATGCGTTGAACATGCTTGGTTATACGTTGCAGGATATCAATAATGACAAGGTACCGGAGCTGATTTTTGCTATTTTGGATAACGAAAAGCAGGGCAAGGGCTATTATGGCAAGGATATCTATGCTATCTATACCTTTGTGGACGGCAAAATAAAATTTGTTGATGAGGGCTGGGCACGCAGCAATATTAAGCTGTTGGCGAACAATATGCTGCTGACGCGCGGTAACTGCAGTAATGCGGAATATGTGCTGGCGCTGGAGGATTTGCTGCCGAATGGTAATAAAAGATGCGTTGATATGTACTTTACCCGTTCGAAGAGCAATAATGAACCAGGTCTTGATGTTTACCGCAACGATGTGGGCAGAGCTGATGTTGCTGTTTCGCAAAAGACTAATATGACTGCGGATGATTTTTTTGATATGGGCGAAGAGATGGCCGGTGACAGCGTGAAGCTTGAGCTGCTGCCGTTGAAGGAATATAAGCAGAGAGGCTTTAAGGGCCTGGCAATGCAGTATCTGGAATGCATGGGAGTACATGAGCTGCAGGATACAAAGTTTGATCTTTCCAAGTACGAGCAGGTTTCCGTGCCTAATCCCTTTAAGGGTGCGGATGTAATTTTCCGCAGTACGAAAAATCTGGAAGAGTTCCGCCTGTTGGAGCTTGCTTCCGGCAAGAGCGTTTACAGCAAGGATTTGCTGATGGCTGATGAAAAGTTGGTGCTGCATCTGGAGAGCTTGGAAACTATTCCCAAGAACGGTATCAGCTTTAAGGATGATGCAGGCAGGGAGCGCAGGTTTGCGATTCTGCAAAGCGGTAAGGACGGCAGTATTTATCTGCAGGAGATTGATTAAGGTGTAACGCCTGAAGAGGGCTTAATTTAAGAGAAGATGTAAAAAACTTTGGAGGTGTTTTTTATGCGTAAAAGATTTTTAGGTGCAATGTTATTGGCGCTTGGTATTGGTTTGTTTGGCGGTTGGGGCAGTGCTCAGGCGAACAGTGTGGCGGAGCCTACGCAAAGCATGCTGCATGTGTGCTGGCTGAAGGATGCTCATGTTGATCCTGCGGCCTGCGAGGTTGTGCGGATGCCGGACGCTTTTGAACCGGCGAAGGCTGTAGTGACGAGCTCGGTGGATTTCCCAGATTTTCAGGTTGTGGCGCTGGATTTGCGTGAGGTGAGCGCTGAGGGCTATCCTGTTTTTAACGTGCAGTCTATTTATTATAAGGATTTCCTGCGTGCGACGGAGCCGATTATTATTGTGATGCGTGATTCCGAGTCCTTCCCGCGCAACGGTATTGCGGTGCGCGATTCTTTGGGCAGGGAGCGTATTTTCGGTATTGCTATCAGTGGTGAGGACGGAAGCCTGCTGCTGAGTGAGGTTGATAGATAGAGGTGCGGGCGATGAAGAGATTATTTAGCTTGCTGATGTTCTGCCTGCTGCTGCTTGCCAGTGCAACAGCGATGGCAGCGTCTTATGGTGCATATCCGTATATGCGTTATGGTGCTGATGGCAGGGATAATGCTTCTTTGCATCTGATTTATACGCAGTCCGGCGTTTTTGCTTCTGTTGTTACTTATGATTTGCAGGACGGTAATGCGCCGATGTTTAAGGGCGTGGGTATGCTGGAGAACGGTTCGCTGGTGTTGGAGGATTATTCTTTTGATGTGGGCCGTCATGGTGAGGATACACGTTATTTTGGTTATGGCTCTCCGCCGCTTGTTTGCGAGGCTAGAGTGCAAGAGGGTAAGCAGGTTATGCTGCTGCCGACGGTTGATGCGCGCGAGATGGGGATTACTAAGGTGAGTGAGCCTGATATCGGCGGTACTTATAGGTTTGAGGGAATGCAGGCGGAAGAGGATTATACTATGGCGCTGTATTTCCTGCGTAAGCTGAATGTGAAGAATACCGGGTTGGATTTGAGCAGTAAGGATTATTGGTTTGGCTATGGCAGTCGTTTTGCCGAGGATCCGAACAGCGTTTTTAATTCGTATCTGCCGCAGGATGCCGGCGATTATTTTGGGGTTTATGTTTATAATAAGAACGATGAGCTGGTTATGACTTATTATGTGCATCCGAATTTGTGGGATGCATATCGTGTGACTGTTGATGGTGAGGTTAAACTGCTGTGCAGCAATGATGCTGTTGGTTGAGGCAGTGAGTTGAGTTTGAGGTCCTTGCGACGTAAGTTAATATTGCGGAGCAGGGGCCTTTTTTGTACGCGTATCGCAACCCTTCCGTCTGCTCGCTGAAGCTCGCAGCCACCTTCCCTTTCAGGTAAGATATAATAGTATGTGTAGTTCTAACTATCGCTGTTGTTGCGAACTTTTATATGCTCCCTAACAGGGAGCTGGCATCGCCGTAGGCGATGACTGAGGGTTGTCTGCGATATATTATTTGCTCGTTTGGCATTGTGCTAATCTTCTTGCTTGCCCCTTGGGGAAGGTGCCGAACGAAGTGAGGCAGAAGGGCGATGTGCGTCGCAATTGACATGTCGCAACCCTTCCGTCTGCTCGCTGAAGCTCGCAGCCACCTTCCCTTTCAGGGAAG
>OGZZ01000356.1_pt1 | contig 36567 bp, 22 predicted proteins | sample 1577021 | NCBI WGS metagenome assembly OGZZ01 (sample SAMEA3541526, study PRJEB24748) | human gut metagenome | biome: human gut; feature: human-associated habitat; material: faeces | place: China | collected 2012
TGAATAATCTCCCCTTCACGGCGGTGTCTCATGTCACCGTTCTGCTCCAAAATGGAGAGAATCTCGTCCAGTGTTTCGTGATTTATGAAAACAGAATAATAGCGTTCGTCGGCCAGTTGCTGGCTGTCGATGACGATCTTCACGTCAAACGTGCGTTCGAGTTGCCGGGCGATATCCGAAAGCCGTGAATTGATGAATGTCAGATGACCGTCGTCCATGCCGTTGGCGAACGTCCCGCCGGGAAACCGCATCGACGTGACACGCCCCGACCGTTTGTCTACTTTGACCATGTCGCCCGGAGTCATCTGGATCTTGCAGTTCTGTTGCAGGTTTTTAGTCTGCATGTCTATAGTACCCGAAAGCAAAGCGATCTCCACTTCACTGTCATTCACATAGGAACTGACCCGAAACGAGGTGCCTTGCACCAGAATATCGACGTCGTCGGCCGAGAGCACGAAACTGCGCTTGGGATTTTTGGCGATGTCAGCATAAGCCTCTCCGCAGAGAAACACCCGCCGCTCCTTTCCGGCGAACCGGTCGGCGAGTTTAAGAAGATGATTATATCGATGCAAAAGAAAAAAACACGGGCATTATGCACCGTGTTTTTTCTGTCTTGTGTCTCACGGAAGGAGTGAGACGAAGTGGAAGGGATTAGATAAATACAAAAATCGTCGGCTGATATTTTATCAGCTGTGTATATTATACTATATGATAAAAGAACTTGTCTAATATGGAATCAGCATAACAGTTATTTCGCCTTGTTCAGATTTCTGTATTTCGTTACGAAGAGGGCGATGCGCTCTAGTGCCTTATGCAGGATTTCTTCGCTGTAAGCATAGGAGCAGCGGATATAGCCTTCACCGCCGGCACCGAAGATATTGCCGGGGATTACGAGAACCTCCTGCTCCTCAAGCAGCTTTTCAACAAATTCCATGCTGGAAAGGCCGGTTTCCTTGATGCAGGGGAAAACATAGAAAGCGCCTTCGGGCTCATACAGCGGCAGTCCCATCTTGTGGAAGCCGTCAATCATAATCTGACGGCGGCGGCTGTATTCGGCAACCATGTTGTCAACGTCCTGGCGGCAGTATTTCAGTGCCGCAATCGCGCCGTACTGTGCCGTAACGTTGGGGCAGAGCACAACATATTGATGCAGAATGTTCATAGCGTTGATGATTGCTGCCGGTGCCATGATATAGCCAAGACGCAGGCCGGTCATAGCGTAGGCTTTGGAGAAGCCGTTGAAAATAATGGTGCGGTCGCGGAATTCTGGGAAGGAGGTGAACATGGTGTGTGTTTTGCCGCCGTAGGTAAGATGAGCATAAAGCTCGTCACTGATGACAATCAGGTCATGCTTTACAGCCCAGTCGCCGATAGCCTTAATCTGCTCCTTGCTCATAATAGCGCCGGTCGGGTTGTTGGGATAGCCAAGCATAATAGCCTTGGTTTTGGGCGTAACAGCCTTTTCCAAATCTTCGATAGTAGGCACAAAGCCGTTTTCCTGATATGTTTCTACAGAAACAGGCTTGCCGCCTGCCAGAATAACGCAGGCCTTGTTGGCAACGTAGCAGGGCTCGGGAAGAATAATTTCGTCACCGGGATGCATAATGGTAGTAATAGTGGTGTACAGTGCTTCGCTGACGCCTACGGTTACCATGATTTCGGTTTTAGGATCGTATTTAACGCCGTAGTTTTTATGGATATCATCCGCAATTGCTTCGCGCAGCTCCAAAAGGCCGAGAGTGGGAGTATAGCAGCTTTTGCCTTCGCAGATGCTGTTGATTTCGGCATCCTTGACAGCCTGCGGAATATCAAAATCGGGCTCGCCTACGCTGAGAGGCACGATGTTGGGGTTAGCGGCCATAATATCAAGAAACTTTGCCAGACCGGAGGGAGGCAGTGCTTTAATAAAGGGAGAAACAGCAGCATCAAAATTATAGGACATAAAAAAATACCACCTTTCATAAAAAGCTTGTCGATAAAGCGCCCTTGTCCAAACTGACACTTTTTCCACAATCTCTATCTGTTTACTATATTACTGTAGCAGATATTTTTGCCACTGACAAGGGAAAGCGCAGTGTATACATTTTACGTGGCAGATTTAGCATTTTTCTGTATAAAATTTAACATATAATAACTAGATATAGCGTAAGCTACTTGCAAGACTTGTCAACAGATGCTATAATAAGGATAGCCAAAATAAGTATGACTTGTGAAAGAGTGGGTTTTAAGCCCGCTCTTTCCGCTTATTATGATGTTTCTGACGCATTTGCGGCAGAGGCAGGTGTTGGCCGCAAGGTTAATACAGAAAGAAAAACTTAATATGGAGGTGAAAATGATGCAGGCAAAAGAAGTTGAAGCACTGATTACCGCAATGGTAGAACCCCTTCTGCAGGATACCGGGCTTACTCTGGTTGATGTAGAATATGTGCGTGAAAAGGACTGGTACCTACGGATTTTTCTCGATAAGCCTGGTGGAGTTGAAATTGATGACTGCCAGATGGTGAGCGAAAAGCTGACGGAGATTCTGGATGCAGAGGATCCTATTCCCGACAAATACTTTTTGGAGGTTTCTTCTCCGGGCATTGACCGTCCGCTGAAGAAGGACAAGGACTTTGAAGCTGCCTACGGCACCAAGGTTGACATTATGTTCTATACTCCGTGGGAGGGAATGAAAAATCTGACCGGCATTCTGGTAGCACATGATGACGAAGCTGTACAGGTTAAAAAGATTATTAAAGGTAAGGAATTCAAAAATCCTGACCGCATTGAACGTAGGCTGATTGCGAATATCAGACCGCATATAGACTTTTAATTTAAGAAATAGGAGGCTTATTAAGTGAACGCAGATTTTATCTCAGCAATCCAGGAATTAGGAAAGGAAAAGGGTATTGACCCCGAGCTTTTGTTCCAGGCTGTTGATGACGCTTTGGTTGCTGCTTACAAAAAGAACACAGGCACAAACCAGAATGTCCGTGTTGAAATGAATAAAGAAACCGGTGAAATCCATGTATATGCTCAGCGCACTGTTGTTGAAGGCGAGGCTGACGGCATTAACGAAATGACTCTGGAGGATGCTCAGGCAATCAACCCGCAGTATCTTGCAGGCGACATCGTAGAGGTTGAGGTTACACCGAAAAACTTCGGCCGTATTGCTGCCCAAAACGCTAAGCAGTTTGTTGTACAGCGTATCCGTGAGGCAGAGCGCGGACAGGTATATGAACGCTTCCAAAGCCGTGCCAATGATATCGTTACCGGTATTATCGAGCGCATGGAAAACCAAAACGTTTATATCGATTTGGGCAAGGTTGAAGCCGTGCTGACTCCGAACGAGCAGATTCCCGGTGAAATCTACCAATACCATGAGCGTATGAAAACCTATATTGTTGAGGTTAAGCGCACCAACAAGGGACCGCAGATTATGGTTTCCCGCACTCATCCCGGCCTGCTGAAGCGCTTATTCGAGCTGGAGGTTCCGGAAATCCATGACGGTGTTGTTGAAATCAAATCCGTTGCCCGCGAGCCCGGTATGCGCTCCAAGATTTCCGTATATACCGCTGACAGCAATGTTGATCCGGTAGGTGCCTGCGTAGGCCACAAGGGCATGCGTGTGCAGACTATTGTCAACGAGCTGCGCGGTGAAAAGATTGATATTGTAAAATACAGTGAAGATCCGGCACAATATGTTGCCAATGCTCTGAGCCCGGCAAAGGTTGTCAAGACAACCGTTAACGAAGCAGACAAAATCTGCCGCGTTGTCGTACCGGATTACCAGCTGTCCCTGGCTATCGGCAAGGAGGGCCAAAATGCCCGCCTGGCTGCTAAGCTGACCGGCTGGAAGATTGATATTAAGAGCGAAACTCAGGCTGCCGAAGAGGCTGCTGCTGAGCCTGCTCCCGTGGAAGAAGCATGATGAAGGTAAAAAAAATTCCGCAGCGTAAATGCTTAGGCTGCAATGAAATGAAGGATAAAAAGGCTCTGCTGCGCGTTGTACGTTCGCCTGAGGGCGAGGTCAGCCTTGACCTTACCGGCAAGAAGAACGGACGCGGCGCATATGTCTGCCCCGATAAGGAATGCATTACCAAGGCCGTAAAGGAGAAACGTCTGGAGCGCGCTTTGGAGAAGCCTATCGGTGAGGATGTACTCAAGCAGCTGCTGGAGGATTTCGAACATGGCAGGCAATAATGTCGCATTTGCTTTAGGGTTGGCGCAAAAGGCAGGTAAAACCGCTTCCGGCGATACAGCTGTGCGTGCTGCCTTAAAAAGCGGCAAGGTCAAGGTACTTGTTTTGGCACAAGATGCTGCCCCTAATTCAAAAAAGGAAATTTATTTCCTGGCAGAGATGGCAGGTGTACAGGTTATTGAGCTGTTGACGCGCAATGAGCTGGGCTATGCAATCGGCAAAGGACCGAGAATAGCTGTGGCTATTACCGATGCGAATTTTGCCAACATGCTGTTGAAAAAATAATGATTTAAATCACAGTTGTCTGCGCAGCTTGTGCAAGCTCCGCAGATGAGTCTGCTTCTTATTATCTGGTCTGGAGGTGGATGAATGGGTAATAAAAGAATATATGAGGTTGCCAAGGATTATGGCAAACCGGTAAATGAGGTCATTGACCTGTTGAAGAAAAATAATATCGAAAAAACTAATTTTAGTGCAGCTGATGACAAGGCTATGTCTGTTATCCGTAAAGCATACGATAAAAAACCAGAACCGCCCAAACCGGCGAAGACGGAAAAACGTGATGTCAGCAAACCGGCTGCTCCTGCGCGTCCGCAGGATACAGCTAAAAGAAACGATAACAATATGAATAGGAATAACGGACAGAGGAATATGCAACAAAATCAGCAACAAAATCAACGCAATAACAACAACGCTCAACAAGGGCGTAACGAAAATCGTCAGGGTGGCCGCAACGAAGGCCGTCCGCAGCAAAACCGCGGTGGTCAGCAGGGCAACCGCCAAGGCGGCCGTAACGAAGGCCGTCCGCAAAACCGCAACGGCCAGCAGGGCGGTCAGGGCAACCGTCAGGGTAACCGCAACGGCCAACAACGCCAGGGCGGTATCTTTGTAGGTCCTAAGAGCCAGCAGGGCCCGAGCGTACACGGTGAAAGCCGTGCACAGGTTAGCGGTGGCCGCAGCAGCGGTCGCAGCGAAGGCGGTCGCGATAACCGTCAGGGCGGTCGCAACGCAGGCAAGAGCCGTAAGGACAACAAGCCGCAGATTAAGGGCAGCTACGCTACCCGCGAAAGCCGTCCGAACCGTAGCGCCGGCCATCAGATGCCGGTAAACCGCGGCGGCAAGAAGCCCGCACCGAAGCAACAACAGGCTCCGGTAGAAATCGTTCGTCCGACCTACGTTGAAATCGGCGAATCTATCAATGTACAGGAATTTTCCAAGCTCATTAAGCGTGAGGTTAATGAAGTGATCAAGGCTCTGTTCATGCTGGGCGTAATGGTTACCATCAACCAGGATATCGATTTTGATACCGCACAGCTTATCGGCGACAACTTCGGCGTAGAGGTTGGCCAAAAGGCTCCGGAAGAGGATCCGACCGAGATTCCCGAGGTTGACGATCCGCCTGAAAAACGCGTTCCGCGTCCGCCGGTTATTACCGTTATGGGCCACGTTGACCATGGTAAAACCTCCCTGCTGGACGCTATCCGCAAAACCAACGTTACTTCCCGCGAGGCCGGCGGTATTACCCAGCACATCGGTGCTTATAAGGTAAACTACCAGGGCAAGCAGATTGTATTCCTGGATACCCCGGGCCATGAGGCTTTCACCGCTATGCGTGCCCGCGGCGCACAGGTAACCGACGTTGCAATTCTGGTTGTAGCAGCAGATGACGGTGTAATGCCGCAGACCATCGAGGCTATCAACCATGCTAAGGCTGCAAAGGTACCTATCATTGTAGCTATCAATAAAATCGACCGTCCGGGCGCAAATCCGGATCACGTTAAACAACAGCTGGCCGAGCATGAGCTCATTCCTGAGGATTGGGGCGGCGACACCATTATGGTTCCTGTTTCCGCACATCAGAAAACCGGTATCAGCGACCTGCTGGAAATGATTCTGCTGGTTGCTGAAATGCAGGAGCTGAAGGCTAACCCGAATCTGCCTGCTCACGGCACCATCATCGAGGCACAGCTGGATAAGGGCCGCGGCCCGGTTGCTACCGTACTGGTACAACGCGGTACTCTGCATATCGGTGATACTATTATTGCCGGCACCTCCTATGGTAAGGTTCGTGCAATGATCAATGACCGTGGCGAAAAAGTTAAGAAGGCTCTGCCTTCTACCCCTGTAGAGGTACTTGGCCTGAATGATGTACCGGCTGCCGGCGATATTCTGGACAGCACCGATGAAAAGACTGCCCGCGGAGTTGCCGAAAAACGTATCGCCAAGAAGAAGGAAGAGGAAATCAAGCTGAACTCCAAGGTTTCTCTGGATGACCTGTTCCAACGCATTAAAGAAGGCGAAATCAAAGAGCTGAACATCGTTGTTAAGGCTGACGTTCAGGGCACCATCGAAGCATTGAAGGCATCTCTGGAGAAAATCAAAAACGATGAGGTTAAGGTTGCCGTTGTCCATGCAGGCGTAGGCGCTATCACCGAATCCGACGTAATGCTGGCATCCGCTGCCAACGCACTGATTATCGGCTTTAACGTTCGTCCTGACGCTAACGCGCGTAAGGCTGCCGAAACCGAGAAGGTTGACGTACGCACCTACCGTGTAATTTACGACGCAATCAACGACGTTGAGGCTGCTATCAAGGGTATGCTTGCTCCTAAATTCAAGGAGGTTATCCAAGGCCGCGTAGAAATCCGTCAGATGATTACTATTTCCAAGCTGAAGATTGCCGGCTGCTATGTAGTTGAAGGCAAGGTTACCAACAGCTCCAAGGTTCGTGTTGTACGTGACGGCATCGTTGTTCACGAGGGCGTTATCGAATCTCTGCGCCGCTTCAAGGACGATGTGAAGGAAGTTGCCCAAGGCTTTGAATGTGGTATCACTTTAGAGAAATTCAGCGACCTTAAAGAGGGCGATATCTTTGAAGTATACGACATGGAAGAAATCGCAGTAGAATAGTCTGCCGCATAAGGCACATTGCGCAGGAATGCCGGCCGCATACGCCGCATTCCCCGCAGCTGCTGCCTGTACGTCAGTCTGTATCTATATATAGAGGAAAAGAAAATGGCAAGACTTAGAGTAGAAAAAGTACAAGAGGCCATCAAGCACGAAATCAGCAAAATGCTGCTGCATGATGTCAAGGATCCGCGCATTCAGTTTGTTACCGTAACCGGCGTGGAGCTGACAGATGACATGAGCTATGCAAAGATTTTCATCAGCATGTATGGTCCCAAGGATAAACAGGATGAAACCTGGAAGGCTCTGAACAAGGCATTAGGCTTTATGCGTACGGAAATCGCCAAACGCATCCGCCTGCGCTTTGCACCTACCCTGATTCTGCAGAAGGATACCTCCGCAGAATACAGTGCGCATATTCAGAGCATCTTAGATAAGATTAAGCAGGAAGAAAAGCCTGCAGCCGAGGAAGCAGAGCATGAGTAAGGAGCTTAGCCTGCAGGAAACAGGCGCTATGCTGCTGGCGGCAGAAAAAATTGTGCTGTGCACCCATGTAAGCCCGGATGGTGACACTCTGGGCTCCACTTTGGGACTGGCACGCTTTTTGCTGGCACAGGGCAAGCAGGTTACTGTTTTCTGTGATGACGTTATCAACAAAAGCTTTAGCTTTATTCCCGGTATTGAATTGTGTGAACGCCCGGTAGAGGGCAGCAAGCTGCAGACGGATTTGCTGGTAGTTATTGATGCCAGCTCCTTTGACCGTATTGGTCTGGTGTCCGAGGTTGTGGAAGCAAAAACACTGCTGAACATCGACCACCACATTTCCAACGAACGCTTTGCCGAATATCTCTACTTGGATGCCAAGGCAGCAGCCGTGGGCGAGGTAATGTGCGATCTGTTCATGGCTATGCAATGGCCCTTTGATAAGGAAATTGCTACCTGCTTTTACACAGCAATCAGCACAGACTGCGGCTCCTTCCGCTATGCCAACACTACGCCGAAAACTATGCGTAATGCTGCCAAGCTGTTGGAATACGGCGTGCAGCCTAACGAAATCAGCGATGCACTGGACGTGCGCTCCCGTGATACGGTAGAGATGCTGGCCAAGGTACTGCCTTCGCTGACCTTCGCTTATGAAGGCAAAATTGCTTATCTCACAATTACCAATGATTTATATGACAAGGATGTCCAAACCGACAGCTTTGTGTCCTACCCGCGCTATATTGAAGGCGTTGACGTAGCTATTATGTTCAAGGCCGTAGAGCCGGCGGTAACGCGCGTGAGCATGCGCTCCAAGAGCGTTGACGTATCCGCTGTGGCTGTAGCCTTCGGCGGCGGCGGTCATCTGCGGGCAGCAGGCTGTACGATTTATGCACCGGTAGAGGAGGCTCGCACTCAGCTGCTGGAGGCATTGGGCAAATTGGTTTAATATGGACGCAATTTTTAATGTATTAAAACCACCACAGATGACATCACATGATGTTATCGGCTTTTTGCGGCGCGTGCTTAACACAAAGAAAATCGGACATGGGGGAACTCTTGACCCTGACGCGGCAGGAGTTCTTCCTGTTTTTGCGGGCAGTGCAACTCGTCTGCTGGAATTTGCTGTAGAAGGCCGCAAGGAATATATTGCCGAATTTACGCTAGGAGCGCAGACAGTTACCGGCGATGACAGCGGTGAGGTTGTCAAAACGATGCCTGTGCCTGCATTCAGCAAACAGGAGCTGGAAGCGGTGCTGGCGCAATTTACCGGTAAGCAAATGCAGCTGCCGCCGATGTATTCGGCAATCAAAATCAATGGCAAAAAGCTGTATCAGTTGGCACGTCAGGGCGTAGAGGTAGAACGCACCGCACGTCCCATCGAGGTCTATAAGCTGGAGCTTCTGCATTATACGGCAACGAGCTTTACCGTGCGCGTGGCCTGCTCCAAGGGCACCTATATTCGCGTTCTTGGCGAAGATTTGGCAACGGCGCTGGGAACCTGCGGTACGATGAGCTTTTTGCTGCGCACGCAGGTGGGAGCCTACACGATTGACAAGGCCTGCACGCTGCAGGAAATCGCGGAGAATCCCGAAGCCTGTGCCGCAGAACCGCTGACTGCCGTTGCCGAGCTGCCCAAGCTCAAGGTAAACGCGCGTCAGGCGGCACGCATCACCAACGGTGTGCGCACCACGGTGGCGCAGACTGCCGACGGTAGATACGTTCTGCTGGGGCCGGGGGATGAATTCTTAGGCATCGTCCGCTGTGAGCAGGAGCGCCTGCAGGCAGAAAAAATCTTAGAGCATTACCCGATGCCAGAGGAATAAGCATGAAGATTATTACTTCTTTAGAACAACTGCATAAATTTTCCGCTCCCTGTGTGGTAGCATTGGGTACCTTTGACGGTTTGCATCGCGGTCATCTTGATGTGATAGAAACTGCTAAGGCAAAGGCGCATGAATGTAATTCGCAGCTGGCGGTATTTACCTTCAGCAACCATCCTTTTGAATGGATTCGTCCGGGCATGGTGCCGCCGGCGCTGATAACAGGTGCGCAAAAGCAGGAGCTTTTGCAGCAGCTTGGTGTGGATGTGCTGGTGGACATTCCCTTTAATCAGCAGGTGGCGGACCTTTCGCCGCAGGAGTTTTTGCAGCGCTTGCAGCAGCTTGATTACAGATGTCTGGTAGTAGGTGCCAACTTTACCTACGGCTGCCGCGGACAGGGAACTGTCTATACGCTGGCTGCTTCTGCTAAGGCCGTGGGCTTTGAGCTGCTTGTACGCGAGCTGGTAAGCGAGGGTGCAACTGTGATCAGCAGCACAGCTATACGTCAACTGATTGCCGCAGGCAAGGTAGCAGAGGCTGCTGCTATGCTGGGGCGCAGCTACAGCATCAGCGGCACGGTGGCGCACGGCAACGAGCGCGGTCGCTTACTGGGATATCCTACGGCCAACATTGAGTTGGAGGATGCTCATGTTGCGGTTCCTCTGGGGGGAGTGTATGCTGTGCGGGTAATTGTCAACGGCAAAAGCTATCACGGCATGGCCAATATTGGTTACAATCCGACCTTTGGCGATGTTGCCAAACCGCGTCTGGAAACTAATATCTTTGATTTTATTGGTGACCTTTACGGTAAGCAGCTCACAGTGCAGTTTGTGCAGCGCATCCGCGGTGAAGTAAAATTTGCCGGCATTGAGCAGCTAAAGCAGCAGCTGGCGCAGGATAAAAACGACTGCGAAGCGGCATTGCGGTAAATCAAAGCTGTTTCTATAAAAAACTTTACAAAATACTTGCTATCTGGTGGCAAGATATGGTATACTATCATAGTATTTGAACCAAGGCCTGGCAGTTCGATTCTCCAACGGCTGCTACGCTTATGGCAATTTGAAATTTTAGGAGGAAACAAACAATGTTAACTAGCGAAGCTAAACAAGCAGTAATTCTGGCAAACGCACGTCATGAAGGTGACACCGGTTCTTCTGAGGTACAAATCGCAGTTCTGACCGAACGCATTAAATATTTGACCGAGCATCTGAAAGAGCACAAAAAAGATCATCATTCCCGTCGTGGCCTGCTGAAACTGGTAGGTAAACGTCGTGGCCTGCTGAACTACCTGGCTAGCAAAGACATCGAGCGCTATCGTGCAATCATTGCTAAACTGGGTATTCGTAAATAATCCGGTTTATGCTGAAAAGTCCGTCCGTAAGGACGGGCTTTTTTTGTGTCTGCGTTTGGGTTAAAGATAAGCATCTCGTGCAATAGTATTAAAAATAATTAACACTAACGCAAAAATCACTCATAGTGTTAAAATAAATTAATACTATCGACAAAATGTGCGATAGTATTAAAAATAATTAACACTGTTGCGGAGGGGAGTGGGTTGTGTTAGAATATAATAAAGGAAAATGTGCTGACAAAGCGGAAAGGAGCAGGGTTATGGTTATCAGAACACAGTATCTGGAACGTTTGCGCCCATTTTATGATTCGGAGTTGGTAAAGGTTATTACCGGCATCAGACGTTGCGGTAAATCTACTATTTTGCGTCAGGTTATTGCTGAAATAAAGGAAAATGGTATCAAGGATTCGCATATCGTTTACATAAATTTTGAAGATTACAAGTATCATAAGCTGACAGATGCAGATGCTTTTTATGAATATGTTGAGCAAAAAATTATTGATGAAAGTAAATATTATCTCTTTTTCGACGAAATTCAAAATGTAAATAATTTTGAGCTTGTGGTAAATTCTTTTCGCGCAACGCATAATGTGAGTATTTTTATTACCGGTTCTAATTCCAAACTGCTTTCGGGAGAATTAGCTACGCATTTAAGTGGCAGGACTGTATCTTTGCGCGTATTGCCGTTCAATTTTATGGAGTTCTGTCAATACAAAGAAATCTCTGCACCAGATTATGAAAGCCTGTTGGCGGAATACATGACTTATGGTGGCTTGCCTTTGGTATGTGGTGCTGCCAATAAGGAAACCAAAGAGGTTATTTTAAATAATATATATGATGCAGTTGTACTGAAGGATATAGTCATGCGCAACAAAATAAATTCGCCGCTGGTGCTGGAAAAGGTACTTGATTATATTGTAGGTAACTCTTCACTGACTGTTTCCGGTAATGCTATTGCCAGTACGCTTTCAAGTAATGGGCATAAGGTTTCTGCACCTGTTGTGTACGATTATCTGCGCTGCATTGTTGATGCCTGTGTTTGCGATAAGGTTTCGCGTTATGATATTCGTGGCAAGAAGGCGCTTGCATTTGAAGAGAAGTATTATGTTTGCGACCTTGGCTTTCTGCATTTGAAAAAAAACAGGATTAAGGACGAGTATAACTATATTATTGAAACAATTTGCTATAATGAGCTGATTTCGCGTGGCTACAAGGTCTATGTAGGTAAAACCTGGAAGGGTGAGATTGACTTTATCGCAGAATTGAATGGAAAGATTGTCTATATTCAGGCAGCATATCTTTTAACTGATGAAAAAACAATAGAGCGAGAGTTTGGGGCATATGAAAAAATTGCCGATAATTATCCCAAATATGTTATAACTTTGGATAAGCATACCATTTCAAGAAATGGCATTATCCATTATAATCTCATCGATTTCCTGCTTAGAAAAGTCGCTCTTTAATTTTAGCAAGCAATATAATATCTTGAATTAATCACGTAAGCAGTTTACTGTGCTTGCGTGATTTTTATATGGATTTCGATGTGTTTTTGCAGGCTTAACAGCGTAGTTAGCTAGAAAAATGAAGAAAATAGTTTAAACTTTTTTCTGTAATAAGCAATTCTATTACGAGAAAAGTGCACTAGGTGAAAAAGTTCGTAATAGAAAGTGGCGATGAAGCAGCAAAAAGGCAATTCTATTACGAGAAAAGGGAAAAAGTGCCCGAATCTCGTAATAGAAAATATGCTTAAGCTTGCTTAAGGTGCTTAATAATGCTATACTTATTACGAGAAAAGTGCACTAGGTGAAAAATCTCGTAATAGGAGTGTGTGAAATGACAGAAATTAAACGAGATCTTTATCTGCAAAAGCTTATAGACCGTAAAGAAAACGGAGAGATTAAGGTTATTACCGGTATTCGCAGATGTGGCAAATCATATCTGTTATTTAATCTGTATTACAATTACCTGCTGCAAAACGGAGTAGATAAGGATTGCATTATACGCATAGCTTTAGATAGTCCTGAATGGGAAGATATGCTTAATATTCAGATGCTTAATGAGTATATTAAAAGCAAGATAGTCCCAGAGAAAATAAACTATGTTTTTCTTGATGAGGTGCAGTTTGTTGATGGCTTTGCAAAGCTATTGAATGGATTAAATCGCTACAGTAATCTTGATATTTATGTTACCGGTAGCAACTCTAAGTTTTTGTCTACTGACATTTTGACAGAGTTTCGCGGGCGTGGCGATGAAGTACGCGTTTATCCATTGAATTATGCGGAATTTGTTTCAGCATTTGAAGGAAGCAAAGAAGAAGCATGGAAGAATTATTATACTTATGGTGGCTTGCCACAGATTTTAGCTCGTAAAAAGGATGAGCTAAAAGCAAAATATTTGAGAGATTTGTTCAGCAAGGTGTATTTGGCTGATATAGTAGAGCGTAATAGCTTGCGTGGCGATGTGGTTATGGATACCTTGGTAAATATTTTGGCTTCGTCCGTTGGTTCTTTGACTAATCCTTCCAAGTTAGCCAATACTTTTGCCAGCAAGGGTATTAAGGTCAGTGATAAAACCATCGGGGCATATATTGATTATCTGCAGGATGCTTTTTTAGTGAATAAAGCGGAACGATATGATATTAAAGGCAGAAAGTATATTGCTTCACCATTCAAATATTATTTTACTGATGTTGGCTTACGCAATGTACGTTTGAATTTTCGTCAACAGGAAGAGAATCACATTATGGAAAATATTATTTATAATGAATTGCTGGTGCGTGATTTTAATGTTGATGTCGGAATTGTAGAGTATCGTACCAAAAATGCTGAAGGAAAGCAGGAAAAGGTGAATTTAGAGGTTGATTTTGTTTGTAATAAGGGTAGTCAGCGCTTTTATATTCAGTCTGCTTTTTCTATTCCTGATAGAGAGAAGATGGAGCAGGAGCAGAATTCCCTTGTCCGTATCAATGATTCGTTTAAAAAGATTATCGTGGTTAAGGATGATATAAAGCCTTGGTATAATGAAGAGGGAATTTTGGTGTTGGGGTTGCAGCAGTTTTTACTTCAACCTGAAAGCATGCTTTTATAATTCTATTACGAGAAAAGGGAAAAAGTGCCCAAATCTCGTAATAGAAAAAGAGCCTTCATCAACAAAAGTGGGTGAACAACACCAAACAAAAACTTGGCTGACAGCTATAATAGATTATGGAAGCGATTGATTGACTGAGATATGAAGAAAAAGATTTGGCTGAACAAGCAAATCTGAGTATCTATACGATTAACAAAATGCATTTAGGCGAGAGTGTAACTACGAAAAGAGATATATCCGTTTTTAGGGATTAAACCAGTGATAAATTGGCATTTATAATAATTGTTTAATTTCTATCTTTTTATAGACAAGGAGACTGCGAAATGATTGATTTTGCTCCAGGCATGAGAACCATTATTCGTGACGAGGAATGGATGGTAAAGAAAATTGAAACGAATAGTCTTGGTAATAAGACTTTATACTGCGTTGGTATTTCTCCATTAGTTAAGGATAGAGAGGCGATTTTTCTTACGGATTTGGAACAGGTTCAAATCGTTGATCCTGCGGAAGTAAAATTGGTTGCGGATGCTTCTCCTTTCTACAAACGGGCACTATTATATCTGGAGAGCCAATGGCGTCAGCAAATTCCTACTGATGCAAATCTACATATTGGCCATCAAGCAGCTATGGACTTGATGCCCTATCAGTTTGACCCTGCAAAGCTTTCTTTGCAACGTCCAAGGCAGAGAATTCTTATTGCAGACACTGTAGGTCTCGGTAAAACTCTGGAAGCGGGTATTTTGATGTCAGAGTTAATTGCTCGTGGAAAGGGTAAAAGAATACTGGTCGTTACTGTTAAGAGTATGATGACGCAGTTTCAGAAAGAAATGTGGAATCGCTTCACCATTCCTTTGGTACGCCTTGATTCCAAACGGATTCAAAAGATTCGTGCCAACTTGCCGTCGAATTATAATCCCTTTTTCTATTATGACAAGACAATTATATCTATCGATACCTTAAAGCGAGATGTTGAGTACCGTACTCATCTGGAAAATGCATATTGGGATATTATCGTAATCGACGAAGCGCAGAATGTTGCAGAACGTGGAGATCATCAGGCGCAGCGTTCTCGTCTTGCAAAGCTTCTTGCAGATCGTAGTGATACCATGATAATGCTTTCAGCAACTCCTCACGATGGTAGAGCAAAGAGCTTTGCATCTTTGATGAATATGCTCGACCCGACTGCGATTGCAGACCCGCAAAATTATACCCCGGAAGATATTAAAGGACTTTGCATTCGTCGGTTTAAGAAAGATGTTAAAGATCAAGTCAGTGGTTCTTTCTTAGAAAGAAAAATCACACTTGAGCGTTGCTGTGCATCTGCAAAAGAAGAATACGCTTTTGATATTTTTGCTGAAATGCAACTAGAGATGGATTTAGGTAAGACCAAAGGCACAGGGCAGCTGTTTAAGACCAGCTTGGAAAAATCCCTGTTCTCCAGTCCGGCAGCTTGTATCAAGAGTATAGAAGCACGCTTGAAAAAACTATATAAAAAATATGCCGCAGATGACATCAAAGATATTCGTCTGCTTGAAGATTTGAAAACTGCACTGGAGGCGATTACTCCTGCGGATTTTACACGTTATCAGAAACTCCTTGCTCTTCTCAAGAGTAAGGAATACGCATGGAATCCGGCTGATAGCGGTGACCGTGTTGTTATTTTTACTGAGCGTATCGAAACCATGAAGTATATTGCCGAAAGACTTCGCCAAGATCTTGGCTTGAAAGCAAACGTTATTCAGGAGATTTACGGTGGAATGAGCGATGCTGAACAGCAGCGTATAGTTGAAGATTTCGGTCGTACTGAATCTCCGGTTCGTGTTTTAGTAGCATCTGATGTTGCATCTGAAGGTTTAAACCTTCATTATTTGAGCCATCGCTTGATTCATTTTGACATTCCTTGGTCTTTGATGGTGTTCCAACAGAGAAACGGTAGAATTGATAGATATGGTCAGCAGAAGCGCCCTGATATTCGTTATATGCTTATCGAGAGTGATAACAAACGTATCAAGGGTGATATGCGTATAATCGAAATTTTGGTTACGAAAGAAGAGCAAGCTCTGAAAAATATCGGAGATCCTTCAATGTTACTCGGTAAGTTTACCATAGAAGATGAAGAACTTGTTGTAGCTGAAACTATCGAAGCCGGTTCAGATTCAGATGCATTTGAAAAAACTTTGAATGCTGGCGAAGATGACTTTGATCCATTTGAAGCATTGATGGCATCGGTAAGTGAAGCAGAAGATGATGACGAGATAAAATCGGAGATAGTTTCGGATGAGACCTTGTTCTCAGATATGGAGTATTTGTATCAGGCACTTACATATCTAAATCAGACAGAAAATCATCCTGTTGAAAGGTTGAAAACAGTTTCCGGTTTAGATATCAAGTTGACTTCTGATATGGAACGACGCTTGAAAGCACTTGTTCCGGAAGAAGCATTTCCTCAAGGGAACACTCTCCGTGTTTCTGATGACAAAGCTTTCTGTATGGAACAGATGCGAAACAGTATGCAGAAAAACATGGACGAATCCGCTTGGCCGACTACTCAGTATTTATGGAAACTTCATCCAGTTCTGAGTTGGGTTAATGACAAAGCAAGCCTGTTGTTTAAGAGAGAGGAAGCCCCTATTATTGGACTTCCCAGAGTGTTAAAAGCTGGCGAAAGCATTTATATTGTAACCGGCAGTATACCTAATTTGAAGTCAACTCCTTTGGTTGATGAATGGTTTGGCTTACTGTATCAGGATTGCAAATTTGTTAAGGTGCTATCCATGAATGAAGTGGTGCAGAAAACAGGATTAAGCAATCCCAAGATTCCGAATACGAATTGCATCGGTGAAGATGAAATTTCTGCAGCAAGCTTCTTGCTGAGAGATGTAATTTCCCATGCAAAAATACATTTGAATGAACATTACAAGAGATACCAGTCGGAAATGAATCCGTTACTGGAAGAAGAAGTTAGTAAGCTGATTGAGCTTCAGGAGAAGCATAAGGAATACTACCAGCAGACCCTGTTCGAACATGAACGAAAGTTGCAGGAACAGGAGCGCCGGGTAGATAAACTCTTTGATCAGTTTATGAGCTGGGTGAAAGAAACTTTGACAATACAGAACAACCCATACATCAGAGTTGTATCTGTGCTGATAGGGGTATCGCAATGAGCATAGATTTAACAGGTATCACTAATAAAAACGAATACTATACCAACCATTATTTTTCTACTGTATTTGAAGAAAATACGAGTGCTGCTATCAGCGGTTGGAACACAGCCGCAAGAGAGTCAGAAGAAGTCAGAACGCCATGGTCGCTTCTGCGTCAGAATGCCAGACAGTATTATGCTGCACATGATAAATTTGTTCGTTCTTCTGTAAACTTGCAAGTTCTTGCCAATATAAAGATGTTGGCAGACAGTTACTTAAAATCTTTGGGCTATCCGGAAGCAAAGTCTGAAGTCATAACAGTGGATGAATCTTTGTCGGTTCCTGTTTATCTTGAAATGACAAAGAGCAATGGAGCACCATTGCTGTGGGTATTGTTATCAGCATCTAAAGAATCGGATGCAGGCATTATGGAGAGCTTTGTGTTTAATGCCGGTGATATAGATGACGATGCTGCCGGTGCGCTCAACAAGGGAGTTCTTGGTGAGCTGGCAAATGAGGATTTGGTTACAAAAATCCTCTTTGGCTCTGCTGAACCTCCTCGTTTTATCATGCTTATAGGTATGAATCAGATTGCTCTTATTGACCGCAACAAGTGGAATGAAAAACGCTATCTTCAGTTTGAGCTTGAGGAGATTTTCTCTCGACTGGAAAACACAACTTTGCAGGCAATGGCTGTGCTTCTCCATAAGGATTCTCTTTGTCCTGATGATGGAAAAATTTTGTTGGATGAATTGGATGAGCAGAGCCAAAAGAATGCTTCCGGTGTATCACAAGACTTGAAGTACGCTCTTCGTGAAAGCATTGAATTGCTCGGCAATGAAGTCCTTTACGATATGAAGACACGCCTTGGACGTGATCTTGATGCAGAGCCTGTAGATGCAGGACAGTTGACTTTAGAATGTCTGCGTTATATGTATCGTATGCTGTTTGTACTCTTTATTGAGTCCAGACCGGAACTTGGCTATGCACCAATTAAAGCACAGAGCTATTACTCCGGATATTCTCTGGAAAGTTTGCGTGATATTGTAGATAACATTCGTGATGATGTAAATGAAGTCGGTGATGGTTATTACCTGCATGAGACTTTGACAAAGCTTTACGAGCTGATTTATAACGGCTATCCGAAAACGGAAGATGAGCTGAAAAAAGCGACAGGTTCCGACAGTCTGCATGATATGTTCCTGATTGCTCCGCTGAAGGCGCATATCTTCGATCCGGAATATACTAAGATGATTACTGCGGCCAAGCTGCGAAACAGCTGTATGCTGCGTATCATTGACCTTATGAGCTTGACAAGGGCTACAGGAAGAAAAAATAGTCGCCGTGGCCGTATTTCCTATGCAAATCTGGGAATAAACCAGATGGGTGCGGTGTACGAGGCACTTCTTTCCTATCGTGGTTTTATTGCCGAACATGACCTTTATGAAGTAAAGAGAGCCGGTGACAGCTTCAACGAACTGGACGTCGGTTACTTTGTATCTGAATCTGAGCTTGACCAATATACCGAAGATGAACGTGTTCGTTATGAACATGGTGAAAAAAAGGGTAAGCTTCGTATGTATGAAAAAGGCACTTTCATTTATCGTCTGGCGGGTAGGGAACGTGAGAAATCCGCATCCTACTATACACCGGAGGTTTTAACCAAGTGCCTGGTTAAGTATGCCCTGAAGGAGCTTCTTGAGGGAAAAACTGCGGATGAAATTCTTAAACTGACTATTTGCGAGCCTGCTATGGGTAGTGCTGCGTTCTTGAACGAAGCAATCAATCAGTTGGCAGAAGCCTATATCTCTCGAAAGGAGAAAGAAACCGGTGAGATTATAAGCTATGAAAAGAGATTTAATGAGTTGCAGAAGGTCAAGATGTTCATTGCCGACCGTAATGTTTATGGCATTGACCTGAACCCTGTTGCTGTTGAATTGGCAGAGGTTTCTCTGTGGCTGAATACTATTTATGAGGGTGGCTTTGTACCATGGTTTGGCACGCAGTTGGTGAACGGGAATTCCCTGATTGGTGCGAGGAGACAAGTATACCGTATCGAAAGTGCTCAATCCACATCTAAAGGTATGCGTTGGTATGAGTTGGAGCCGGAGCGAGTGCCTTTGGGAACAAAACGTATGCCGAAAAAACAGGTCTATCACTTCCTGCTTGGCGATCCGGGAATGTGCAGTTATTCCGATAAAGTCATTAAACAGTTGGAGCCTGCAAATATTAAGGCTATGAAAGATTGGAACAAGAAGTTTACCGGTCCCGTTAATGATGATGATATTGTTACTTTATTGCGACTCTCTGCGGCGATTGATGAGCTGTGGGAAGCGCAAATTCGGTTACGCAAAGAAGTAGATGCTAAGACACAGGATTCTCTTTCTATCTTTGGCTATACTGATGATGCAGAGGATTCGCATACTACGATTCGCCAAAAAGACAAAATCTTTAGCGAACTATATAAGAGCGAACACATGAAGAATGCCGGCCCGTATGCAAGATTGAAGTTTGCTATGGACTATTGGTGTGCACTGTGGTTCTGGCCTATTGACAAAGCGGATTTGCTTCCTACGAGGAGTGAGTTCTTGTTTGATATGGGTCTGATTCTTGAAGGAACTATGGAATCTGTGAAAGTTACCGATTCCGTGAAAGGTGGCCAGATGACGCTGTTCCCCACCGAAATGGAAGAACTGGCGTTGGACATTATTGATACCTATGGCACGGATACTGTTGTAGATATTCCTCGTCTGCGTAAGGAAAATCCGAGGCTTGATTTGGCTGCCAAAATCGCAGAGCAGAATCATTTCATGCATTGGGAGCTTGAATTTGCAGACTTGTTTGCAGAGCGTGGTGGGTTTGACTTGATTGTTGGTAATCCGCCTTGGATTAAATTGTCGTGGAACGAATCTACCGTTTTGGGAGATAGTAAGCCACTTTTCTCCATCCGAAAACTCAATGCAAATCAAACCACACAACATAGGAATGTTGTATTATCAGATGGGCAATTTAAGCAGATGTACTACACCGAATATCAAACTATTGCGGGTGAGCAGACATTCTTAAATTCAATTCAGAACTACGCTTCTTTGGCAGGTGTACAGTCCAATCTGTATAAATGTTTTATTCCTCAAGCGTGGACATATTGTAATCAAGCAGGTGTGTTTTCTTTTGTTCATCCAGAAGGTATATATAATGATCCTTCAGGTGGTACTTTGCGCAAGACATTGTATAAAAAACTGAGAAAACATTTCCAGTTTCAAAATGAGCGAAAACTATTTGAGATTGGGAATCGAGAACGATTTAGTATCAATGTTTACAGCAATGATCATACTGGGCGATTTGAAACAATTGCAAACTTAATTGATGTTAGTACAGTTGACTATTGCTATGAAAACCCAATAGAAGGAAAGGTGCCAGGCATCAAGGACGAAAATGATAACTGGAGTACTGAGGGACATAAGGAACGAGTTGTCCGTGTTTCCAATCATGAGTTAAAAGTTTTTGCTCAATTGTTTGATGGTACAGACCAGTATGATACTGCTCGATTACCGGCTATTCATACACAATCTCTTGTTGAGGTTCTCAAGCAATTTGCAAATGCCGTCAATAACATTGCGGATTATGATGAGTTGGTGTATGTTACAAGGCTATGGGGGGAAAGTTCTGCACAAGAAGATGGAACAATTGAGCCTAATGAACATTTTCCGGAGTTACCAATAGAATTCATTTATTCAGGCCCTCATCTTGGTGTTGCCAATCCAATTTATCAAACTGCTAAGAGAGTATGCAATACACATCGAGCATACGAAGGCGTTGACTTGATGTTCTGCGATGAACAGTATATGCCGAGAACTAAGTATTCACCTTGTTGTAGCATCGATGACTATTGTTCAAGAGTGCCAACAACTTCTTGGGGCGAAAAGTACATAGATTGTTATCGTGTTATATCTCGCAAACGCTTAAACTTGAGTGGAGAAAGAACATTGATCTCCTGTATTGCGCCACCTAAAACTGCACATATCGATACTGTTATTGGTATCGCATCAGATGTAGATACAATTACGTATTTGGCAGGAATTATGGCATCATTACCATATGATTTCTACGTCAAAATTGTTGGAGCAAGTGATATAAATTATTCTCTACTTTCAACGTTTCCAGTTGTAAGTGATAAGTTCACAAACGCAATTAAGCGACGAGCTTTGCTTCTAAATGCATTAAATCGTGAATTCGATATACTGTGGGATAAGGTTTCGCCAGCCTTATGCGAATGTGATTGCTATGCTTCAGAAGATTGTAGACTAAATAATGATTGCTTTTCAGTATTTAATAGCGAATGGTCTGTAGATACGCCCGTAAGGGATGATTATTCAAGAAGACAGTTGCTTGTTGAGTTGGATGTGTTATCTTCCATGGCACTTGGAATGACTCTTGAACAGTTAATATCGATTTACAGGATTCAATTTCCAGTTTTACAGAGCTATGAATCTGATACATGGTATGATACAAATGGACGTATTGTTTTTACTAACAATAGAAGCTTGACAAATGTAGGTTTTTCTCGCCCTGAATGGGAAAATGGAATTAAGGGCGCACCTGCAGGCAAAAAGTTCTATCGTACTATCATGGACGATACTATACCCGGTGGCCCGGTGGAGCGCATCATTGAGTACGTAGCTCCCTTTGACCGCTGCGACCGTGAACAGGATTACGAAACTGCATGGAAGTTCTTTGAGGAGAAGTACGGAGGAGGCGAGAGATAGTGAACTTACTTAATACAATTGCAGAAGAATTTAAAATTCCTTGTGTAGGAGATAGTGAATATAAAGTTTGGTTTGTTAGAACCAAAGCAGGAGAATTTTACCATGATTTCAAAGCAAACAATTTTATTGCACTTGGATGGGATTTACTATCACTAGAATTTGTTATGGATACAAAAATCTCTAAAGATAATAAGAAAGAACAAATAGAGTCTCTTTATCCGGAAGAAAAGCGCCCTGGCTTGATATTAAGTCAAATTGAGACGTTTTATAATAAGATGAATTCCGGAGATTGGGTGGTAATACCTGCGGAAGGTGGAAAAGAGATATCTATCGGAAAACTTGGAGATATTCAGGCTGATATAAAACACAAGGTAGAGAATAAAGAATATCCGCTCTGTACATATATGCATAAACGTGCGGTGGAATGGATAAAAGTGGTGGATGTCGCTCGAGATATTTATCTTTTTAAGGCATTAAGAGCACAGCAGACTATTTCGGATATTTCTGATTGCAGAGAATTGATATTTAGAAATTTATTCCCGGTATATGTATCTGATGATGTAATTCATCTTACTTTGCAAAAAGAGACAAGCGCTAATCTGAATTTATCTCAAAACGTAGAATTACAATATAACTGTCTTATGGTTATGGATGCGGTAGCTTCTTTATATGGTAAAGATGAATTTAAGAAAGATGTTACAATTAAAACTGCTGTTGGTTCTCCTGGATTTTTAGAACTTATTATTCCAGCAATACCCATATCGTTGATTGCAACAGTGTTTCTGATAAATTATGCTATAGGAAAAGAAAAAACAGAGAATGGTTCCGTAACCGGGGTACTGGCCCTTGTAACTAAATTTAATGAGCTTGTCAATGATTATCATAATCGTAAAAAAACAGATGCAGAAACTTATTTGATTCAAATGCAGGCAGAAAAAACTAAGGCAGAAGCAGATTTAATAAAAGCTCAGGCTAAAGAAATCAATGCAAGGGTAGATCAAACTAAGATAACACAATCGGGAAAGACTACTATGCAGATTGAGGAAGAAACCGAAAAGATAGCAATGATTTCTGGAAATGATGCAAGGGTATTAGCAGCTAGAATATCAGATTGCAGTCAAAAGATAATAAATGCTGCATCGAAAAGTGGTATTACTTTCGATGGCAAAAAGGTTGGATAGTTCATGTCAGTGAAAGAAATGTCTATTATAAAACCTAAAGGGAGTTGTTATGAATCAGAAATAAAGATTATAGAAAATTGTTTTTTCCTAATAGATAATGCTGTGGAATATATGAACTAATTTGGCAACGAAGAAGTAGTTTTGGCTAAAGATGCTCAAATAAAAACAGAAATGTAAGATTGTTTAATGACCACTTTGGTGTGGAAGATATTGCTGAGGCGATAGAATATATAAGTAGGCCAAGGATTCATAAGCAAATTGAAAATTTGGGAATTTATTGTACAGTCCATGAAATGGTTCCGTTAGAATTTAGCAAGTATGTTAAGGAACCTGTTCTTAAAGTGAAATATAAATTCGCAGAAACATCATCGGAAATATTAAAGGAGCATTTAGATAAGCGATGATAAGTGTGACCATCTTAATGGGAGGTAAATCATTTGAACTATATAAAATCATTGCATATAGAGGGATTTAAGAAATTTACATTTCTCAATATGCAATTTAATGAACACATGAACATTATCGTTGGTGAGAATGAAGCTGGCAAAAGCACTATTTTAGATGCAATCAAAACTGTGTTGAATCAGCAGTATCGTAATGCAGACAAGTCGATATTGCGTGACCTGTTCAATGCGCAGATAGTGGCTGCATTTAAGGCTGAACCGAGCGTTAGGACGCTACCTCGAATATATATCGAGGTAGAACTAGCACTTGATACTCAGCAAAAGAATGCTTCATACTTCTATGGAGAAATATATGGGCAGAGAAAACAGCAGGTTGAAAAATTCGGCATTCGATTCGAATGCAAGTATGATGAGAAACTTGGCACTGGCATGGAACAATCCATTCAGGAAGGTAAAATTCCGTATGAATACTATACACTGACTTGGACAACCTTTGCTAATCGCCCATATCAGATGATCAAAAGACCACTTAACTTTTTAGCAATCGACACAACGAGTAGCGCATCGGTACCGTCGTTTAACTACTTTAACAGAACTTTGTTTACGAGCAGATATGATGATGCTACGAAAGCAAAGGCTAAGAATGAGTTTAGAGATAAGCTGATTGAAACATTTGATAACCTTGGCTTGCCTGCACTTAGTGAAAATCAGAAATTTGGAGTAGACAGCAAGAAGGTTGTTCTGGAAACGGTGCTGTCTATTTATGAAGACTCCATCGCTCTCGAAAATCGTGGTAGTGGCATGGAGAGCCTTATTAAGACACAGATTGCATTGGATAGAGCGAATGGATTGGATGTTATCTTGATGGAAGAACCGGAGAATCATCTTAGCTTTTCTACACTGAGAAAAATGCTCCAGCAGATCTCAAATCAGCAGGAAAATTCACAGATTATCGTGGCAACTCATAACAACATGATTGCCAGCCGATTGAATTTGAAAAATGTTCTATGGATCACCGAAGAGGGGGTTAAAAGCCTTAATGGTGTTAGGTCTGATGTTGCTGAGTTTTTTGTCCGAGCAGATGACAACGCTTTCTTGCAGTTACTGTTATCCAAAAAGGTAATTCTAGTTGAAGGTGCGACAGAGTTTCTCCTTCTTCCATTGTTCTATAAGCAAATCACAGATCACACCATTGAGGAAGATGGTATTTCTGTGATTTCTTGCAATGGCATTTCTTATAAGTGTTATCTCGAAATCGCAAAAGCAACGGATAAGAGAATTGCTGTTATCACAGATAATGACGAGAAAAGTGATAGAATAGCAGAAGCGGCTTCATTTAATCAAGATAACGATCTACAGCACATTTTTATGGGTGCGACAGTAGATGAATGGACTTGGGAAGCCTGCATTTACAAAGAGAATAAAGATACCTTGGATGGAATGATTGATGTTAAGGCAGGAGCAGCTTATAAGTTCCATGATAAGGATTACGGTGCTGTGTTAGGTAAAATGTTAAACCACAAAGTTGATGTGGCATATCAGATGCTTACTTCTGACAAAACATTTACTGTTCCGCAGTACATAGAGGATGCGATTTTATGGCTAAGAGGGTAATCTTGGCGGTAGCCGGTGCGGGAAAAACCTATCATATCTGTCATGAGATAGACCCGACAAAGCGTAATTTGATACTGGCTTTTACCAACGAGAATATTTACAATATCCAAAAAGAACTATGCGATGCACATGGGTGTGTGCCTGAATTAACGACGGTATCTACTTTTGATTCGTTCGTCTATCATCAGCTGGTATTACCTTATGAGCCGAGCATAGCTGAACACTTCGGGTGTCCTAATTTTGTTAGTCGTGGAATCTGTACAGTAGATCCTCCATCACAAACAATAAAGAATAGCAAAGGAAAGCCTGTTGCCAATCCGCTTTATAAGAAAAAAGATAGGCTTGCACATTATGTCACCATGAGGGGACAATATTACTGTGCAACCCTGTCCGAATTGGTTTTACAAGTAAAGAAGAATCGAGAATCTCTTATTAAAAGAGTAGCAGCACGTCTGAATATGTTTTATGATTGTGTGCTGATTGATGAATTTCAGGATTTCCGAGAATATGATTATGTGTTGATTATGGCTTTGGCAAAGAAACTTGAAGATGTTGTTCTTGTAGGTGATTATCATCAACATTCTGTTTCGGCCACGAATAATTCGGGCAAGCCATTCAAGAACAAGAAGGTCAAAGTTAGCTATGATGATTTTGTCGCAAGTATCATCAAGGAAGGGTTTACTGTAGATGTATCGACACTTGCAAAATCCCGTCGTTGTTCGAAAGATGTATGTAACTATGTCAGTCAAAAATTAGGGATTGAGATTACATCAAACGGAGATCATAGCGGAGCAGTAAAATGGATTGACGATAATCCATATTCAGTTCTGGACGATGATCGAATTATCAAGCTGGTATTTCAGGAGGCTGGTAAGTATTCATTTACAGCTCTTAATTGGTCATATTCCAAAGGAGATACCTTTGATTCTGCTTGTGTGATCTTGACAGACGGTCTGGATAATCTCGATAGCGATAAGTTCAATTCTGACAGGCTAAGACCTTCAACACTTAACAAGTTGTATGTTGCAATGACACGAAGCCGTGGCGATTTGTATCTGATGAAGGCTTCGACTTTCAAAGCAATAAGAGATTCTTATATCATCCAATAGCGATAAGTAATGCTGAGATAATAAACAAAGGAGGATTGCAGTATGTTACCATCCATACTTGCTAAACAATTACAGAAAGGCATTGGGGATTATATCGAAACCACATTCCCAATGACCAACGAACCCTTCAAAGGCTCAGTTCAAAAAATGCTGGCAAATAAAGGCTCTGTTTACCATGAGCCTTATATTGCTGTGCATCTTCCGTTCCGTGTGGCAGAGAAAATGCCAACCTGCTTTGAAGCAATTCATCCTGCATATCTTCCTTATGTGCATCAGCAAAAAGCCTTTGAGAGACTAATCGGAGATGATGGTCGCTCCACATTAGTTGCAACTGGTACCGGTTCAGGTAAGACAGAGTGTTTCCTCTACCCGATTCTGGAGTATTGCTATCAGCATCGAGGCGAGCGAGGAATAAAAGCACTTATTATATATCCGATGAATGCTTTGGCGACGGATCAGGCTAAACGTATTGCCGAGATGATTTATGGAAGTGATGAGCTCCGTGGAAATGTTACTGTCGGTATGTACGTTGGTGGTCAAGAACATACGCCTGCTCGAACTATGAGTGAACATGGAGTTATTACAGACCATGAGACAATGCTGAACAACGCACCTGATATTCTGATGACCAACTATAAAATGTTGGACTATCTGCTGGTGCGTCCGAAAGATGCTCTTTTATGGCAGGATAATGACTCTGAAACTCTGAAATATATCGCAGTTGATGAACTGCATACATTCGATGGAGCGCAAGGCACAGATTTGGCTTGTTTGCTTCGCCGTTTGAAACGACGCCTGGGCATCTATGATGGATATCTGTGTTGCATTGGCACATCTGCAACAATGGGTTCCAAGGAAAACAACAATAATATTCTGAATTACGCAGAAGAAATCTTCGGAGAACCATTCGATAAGGATGCAATTATTACAGAAGATCGTCTGAGCGCTCAAGAGTTCTTTGCGGGTGTTGATGTAACGGAATTTGCGATGCCGACAGCGGAGCAGGCTGTGGAATTGGAAAAGCTGTCTGCGGAGGATGAGCCTTCTGCTTATTTGCAGAGTGCGGTAAAAGACTGGCTTCCGGAGTTCTCTTTTGACGTTCTTGAAGATGAAGGCAGAATCCAGCTTGGTTATGAACTGATGCATCACAGCTTTATGCAATCGGTTATCAATCTGACAGGTGGTACATATTATAAAGTTTCTAAAATCGCAGAAGATTTGGCTATCCATTATCCGGATTTGAAAACTTTGCCTGATGCAACTGTTGTTATCAATTCACTCTTTGCTTTAATTTCTCATGCGAGAACCGGCAAGGTAGGAAAGCTGCGTCCGTTTTTGAATGTTCAGGTTCAGCTTTGGATGCGCGAGCTGCGTCGTTTGGTTGCCAAAGTAGATTCAGATGAAATCAATTATGAGATTGCTCACGATTTGAACAAGCAACAGGCAAAGCAGTATCTTCCGGTTGTAAATTGTCGTGATTGTGGTATTACAGGTTGGGTATCCGTACTCAATGAACGTAGCAATGCTACAATGACAAATCTTGAGTCCTTCTACAATCTATATTTTCGTGCAGACGAAAAAATTGTGATGATGTTCCCTCATTCTCATGAGGAACGTATTCCGGGCATGGTTCCTGCAAGGATTTGTCCCGACTGTCTGCAAGTAAAAGTCGGTGAGTATGGAACAGATGAGTGCGTTAATTGCGGTGCCGAAATGGTTGATATACTGATTCCTAATCCGATTAAAACTTCTGGCACTAAGAACCATAGACAATACGTGTGCCCCTGCTGTGGTAGTCGTCGCGGTCTTTCGTTGATGGGCCTTCGTAGCGCAACAGAAATCAGCGCAAGCATTTCTCAAATGTTTGCATCCAAGTTTAATGATGATAAAAAGACACTGGCATTCTCTGATAATGTTCAGGACACTGCGCATAGAGCTGTTTTTTTCAACTCAAGAACATGGCGTTTTGGCCTTAGAACCGCTATTCAAAAATACTGTACTGAGATGGGATCCGGTCAAACCCTTGCAGATTTTCAGAATGGTTTTATAAAGTATTGGCATGAGCATATGACTGATGAGCAGTTTGTGAGCTTTTTCATTGCGCCAAATCTAACTTGGAAGCAAGCCTATGAAGATATGGTTGACAAGCGTAACTTGGGCAACGATAAACAAGCACAAATTCTTATGTATGAAATTGAACAGCGTATCAAATATGAAATTATGCTTGAATTTGGTCTTGCCGGTAAGATTGGACGAACTCTTGAAAAGTCTAATTGCTCTGTTATTTCCTTTGCTGTGGAAGATATTATTCAGATTACTGAGGCTGTACAGGAAAGAACCATCAATGAGCTTGGGGTATTGACATCAGAAAACATAGACTCGTTCAAACGTATGGTTATCGGATACTTGAACTTAATGCGCACAAATGGAGCTTTTCGGGATAAAGTGTTTGACGAATATACTATAGGCGACGGTAATGGCTATATGCTGTCAAACGACAGGAATCGTTGGCTTCCCGGTCGTCAATCGGGTCGAAATACTCCTCACTTTATTGCCGAGCATATTGGTAATGGCCGATCTTCTTTCGAGTTTGATTCACCTGCTGCTAATAAGTATGTAGACTGGATTTCTTCTTGTTGTAGCGAATTGCTGGTGGATGACAGTATTTTCCAAGCAATCAGCAGATTTATTTTAGACGAAGCGGTGAAGCTGAATGTAATATCTCTGGTTCCTTCTTCTGCTAACTATAAAATTTACGGATTAAATAAGGAACGTGTCTTTATCACTGATGATGTGATGCAGATGCGGTGTGATAAGTGTGGTTCTGTATATGCTGTCGCAGCAGAGAATGCAGAGCTTTGGATTGGTGCGCCTTGTCCAAGGACTGCTTGTAGTGGATTCCTCGAAGAATATGATACAGGTGAAATTAATTATTATGGTCGTCTTTACAATGCCGGTGATTTAGTTCGTATCAACGCAAGGGAGCACACTGGTTTGTTAGAGCGCCAAGATAGAGATCAGATTGAAATTGATTTTAAACGTGGCAAAGATACTCAGGAGATTTGGGACCCCAATGTATTATCGTGTACTCCAACTCTGGAAATGGGTATTGATATTGGTGATTTGTCTACTGTTATCTTGTGTAGCATGCCGCCAGCTCAGAGTCAATTCTTACAGCGAGCTGGACGTGCAGGGCGTAAGGATGGTAATGCATTGACCTTGGCTGTTGCTAATGCAAGACCTCACGATTTATATTTTTATTCTGATCCCTTGGATATGATTGCGGGCGAGGTAACTCCACCTAAAATTTTCCTTCGAGCATCTGCTGTTCTGGAAAGGCAGTTCGTAGCTTTCTGCATGGATTCTTGGGTTAAAAAGGGAATTCCGGATGGTGCTATTCCTGATAAAGTTGGTGTTGTTCTGAAAAAATTGGATGCCCGCCCGGATGACATGTTTCCGTTCAATTTCTTGAATTATGTACAAAGCACATTATCTCGTCAGTTGAACTCTTTCATGCAAATGTTTGCAGCGTATCTCGATGATAGTGCAAGAGAAGAACTGCAAATGTTCGCCAGAGGAAAGGATGCTAACAACAGTCCTATGTATGTAAAAATCCTGGATGCATTCGAGGATTTGAAAAAACAACAGGATGCGTTGCGAGCAAGTGTTGATGCACTAAAAATAATGATTCGGGATTTGGAAGATAAACCCAAGGACAGTTCCTATGATGAAGAAATCAAAGAGCTAAAGCGTGAAGAAGCAGCGTTGCTTACAGTCCTTCAGGAAATTGGCAAGAAGAATATCTTTAATTTCCTGTCTGACGAGGGATTACTTCCTAATTACGCTTTTCCTGAAGCTGGTATTATCCTGCGAGCGGTTCTCTATCGTAAAGAGGACGAAGAAATATCGGTTAAGAAGAAAAAATATGAGAAATTGGTCTATGAATATAGCCGTAGTGCATCCGCTGCTATCAGCGAGTTTGCTCCTAATAACAGCTTTTATGTTGACGGTCGCAAGCTGACTATAGATCAGGTTGATTTGACGACTGCTCAGACTGCAAGATGGAGACTTTGCCCGAATTGTTCTCATGCTCAAATTGAAGAAACCGGCAAGAATACGTCGGCTTGCCCTCAGTGTGGTAGTCCTGCCTGGGCTGATTCCGGACAGGTTAGAATAATGCTGAAGGTTCAAATGGTCTACTCTAACATGGATTATACTAAGAGCTTGATTAACGATGAGAGCGATGATAGAAATAATGTATTCTATTGTAAACAACTTTTGGTTGATGTAGATGAAGATCACGATATTTCCAGTGCATATCGTATGGACAACGAAGATTTCCCGTTTGGATATGAGTTTGTTCGCAAAGCAACTCTACGAGAAATTAACTTTGGCGAGAGTGACATGATCGGTGAAAAACTGTCTGTTTCCGGTATTGAAGAAGTACGCAAGGGCTTTAAAATTTGTAAGTACTGCGGAAAAATCCAACCGGAAAACGGAAAACCTAATCATAGCTTCGCCTGCAAAACAAGAAAGATGCCCAATTTGATGCAAGCTGACGCTTATGAAGAATGCTTGTTCCTGTACCGTGAGTTTAGTACAGAGATTCTCCGACTTCTTGTTCCGGCGACTACAATGGATTCTTCTTCTGTGAAGGTGGAATCATTTGTAGCTGCATTTATGTTGGGTATGAAAGAATATTTCGGTAATGTTAATCATCTAAGGGCTACTGTTAGTGAAGTTCCTGTTCCAGATGCAGATTATCGAAAGCAGTATTTGGTCATTTATGACTCTGTTCCAGGTGGTACCGGCTATCTGAAGCAGTTAATGCATGAAAAGAACGCCCTAATTGAAATTTTTGATAAGGCGCTTCATGTAATGGAGAATTGCTCTTGCAAGGATGACCCGCAGAAAGATGGATGTTACCATTGCTTGTACGCTTATCGTCAGAGTCAGCAGATAGGTAATATTTCAAGGACTACGGCTATCAGAATTTTGAAGTCTATTCTTTCAGGTAAAGATAATGTTCAGAAGATTGATAGAATCAATGATATTCCTGTTAATCCGTTGTTTGATAGCGAGTTGGAACAGCGTTTTATGGAAGCAATTCGTACTAAGGTTGGTGCAGCTAATGTAAGTGATACGATTCGCAATGGCAAGCATAGTTATTATATAAAGTTGGAGAATTTTGCATGGGAAATCGAACCGCAAGTTCTTCTGGATGCTGCCTCTGGTGTTTCGGTAGCTTGCAAACCGGATTTTGTGTTTTGGCCGGTTTCCGCACCGGAACACAAGCCTGTGGCTGTATTCACAGATGGTTTTTTATATCATAAAGATATTGTTTCTGATGATACAATTAAGCGAGAGGCTATTCGCAGAAGTGGTAAATTCCGTGTTTGGTCGCTGAGTTTCAAGGATGTTCAAAGTGTATTTGCACCACAGGAAGATTTCTATACAAATTCACTTGAGGCAGAAAAAATGCCTTCTGGCAAGACTATGTATCAGAATATGATTAAGAAGCAAAAAGCAGATGCCATTGAACCGGCAAAGTTATCTTCATTTGATTTGCTTTTGGAATATCTTAAACTACCTGATGCAGAAAGAGTTTTTAAGGGACAAGCGTATGCATATTCTCTGTCCTTGTTAGAACCTGTCTTGATGAAAAACAATCTTGCTTTCAATAATTGGGAGAAGAATGTAAAAGCTGTAAATGAACAGACACACTTTACTGATGTTGATTTTGTGTTCCCTGGAACCATATTTGGTAGCTGGATTCCAAGAAGTTCTAATGCACATCTGGCAATTTATTCAGCTGTTCTTGCATCGAAACTTAAAGCTGAAGGGGCTGTTGCTGTTTGCGCTGTTCTCAATGACGAAAAAGATGATAGAACAGATAAATATGAACAGGAGTGGAATGGACTTTGGAGATTCTATAACTTGCTGCAATTCTCGGAAGAGTTTATTGCAGTGTCATCTGTAGGTATAAGCCACATGGATTACCTCGCATTGCCTGTTGTTGGAGAAGCTGCTGATGATTCTATTATATCTATGAGCGCAGGTGATGATACTTGGAATGCAATTAAGGAGCTTCTGTTCGATGATGATGCAAAGGCATTTGTTGAACTTGCAAAAGGTGCTGGTGTACCTGCTCCTAATGAAGATGATGTCGGTTACGAAGTTGAAGGCGATGATGGAGAAGTGGTTGCTACTGTAGAAATTGCATGGCCAGACAGACGAGTTGGTTTCATGACTGCTGAACAAGCTGAAGATAAAGAGAAGCTCGAAAAATTGGGATGGCGAATACTGAGTTTACTTGATGCTGCAGATATTGATACCGCAAGCTATTTTGGAGGTGACAATTGATGACGGATAATGTTAAAGTGGCAATTTCATCAGATTTTTTAACGGCATTTGCTCGTCTTCCGAGACAAGTTCAAGGTAAAGTAACAGAGTTCGTGAATAAATTCCGAAACAATCCTATGTCTCCCGGCATTAACTATGAGAAACTTAATTCAGGAATAGATAAGAAGATTTTTTCTGTACGTATTGATGATACATATCGTGGTATAGTTGTCCGTCAGCAAGAAGTTGGGGTATACCTGCTTTTGTGGGTAGATCATCATGATGAGGCATATCAATGGGCCGCTCGTAAAAAATGTGAAGTCAACCCGAAAACTGGTGCTATTCAGGTGTTTGATGTTAAGACCATGGTGGAAAAGGTATCTGCACCTGATAAAGTTACTTTATTTGCTCTTGCTAAGGATGATGAATTGCTTAAACTTGGCGTACCTGAGATTCAGCTTGATTTTGTTAGAAGTTTTATTAGTAAAGAGGATTTTTACAAAGCTGAACAATCTATGCCGCATGATGCTTATGAGCATCTTTCTTGGTTAGCGGAAGGCTTTCCTATGGAAGAAGTTCTGGAGCTTGTTCTGGAAGAACAGAACGCTTCTTCTGCCAACGAGGATTTGGCGGCTGCATTGGATGTTCCTGCAACACTGAAATCTTTTGTTGTGGTCGATGGAGAAGATGAATTGCGTCGGATTATGGCAGAACCATTGGAAAAATGGCGTGTTTTTCTTCATCCGACGCAGAGAAAAATTGCCCGGAAAGAGTATTCTGGTTCTGCAAGAGTACTTGGCGGTGCTGGCACTGGCAAAACCGTAGTTGCTATGCATAGAGCTAAGCATTTAGCATCTAAATGTGAAGGGCAGCAGAGAATTCTGATGACCACCTTTACAGCAAATCTCGCAGCTGATATTAGAGAGAATTTGCGCAAGATTTGTACCTTGGAAGAACTCAGAAGAATAGAAGTCATTCATTTGGATGCATGGGTGAATCAGTTTCTTCGTGAGTCCGGTTTTTCTGCTCAGATTGGGTATGACGATGTTATAAAGCCTCTTTGGGAGAGAGCTGTTTTGTTGGCTAACATTGACCTGCCGTTTGAGACTTCATTCTATGAAGAAGAGTGGAACAGGATTGTGATAGCACAAGAAGCTCTTACACTTGAAAAGTATGTGAAGGCAACTAGAAATGGTCGAGGCACCAGACTTGATCGAAAAAAAAGGATGCATATCTGGAAGGTCTTTGAAAACTATCAAAATCTAATGAAAGAAAACCAAATACGTGATATAAATACCGCCATGTATGAAAGCACCAAGTTGCTTCAATCTGCGGGTAGAAAACCACGGTATGCAAGTATTATTATCGACGAGGGACAAGATTTCAGTGACAATGCATATCGCCTGATTAGAGCGTTGGCAGGAGAAGAACATCCTAACGATATTTTCATAGTTGGTGACTCTCACCAGAGAATATATCGAAATCACCCTATCCTCTCTAAGTGTGGAATAAATGTCCGTGGTCGTAGTAGTATATTAAAAATCAACTATCGTACTACAGAGGAAATTCGCAAACAGGCCCTGCTATTGTTGAAGGGGATTTCTTTTGATGACTTGGACAAAGGTTTTGATCTTGGAGATAAGTGTCAATCCCTCACGCATGGAGAAAAACCGATAGTTGAGAATTTCGGGAATGCTAATGATGAATTCGATTTTCTCCTCCGTGAAGTGAAGAAGCTAAAAGACAACGGTGTTTCTCTTACTGATATATGTGTTGTAGCTCGTACCAAAAAGTTGGTTGACGATTACATTGCGCTTTTTACAAAAGCCGGAATTCGCTCCTATGCAATAAAGAGGAACAAAGCTGATGATCGTAGTTTTGATGGGCTAAGAGTTGCTACTATGCACCGAGTGAAGGGGTTGGAATTTAAATATGTATTTATTGCTGCGGTGAACAACAGGATTATCCCTCTTTCTTCTGCAATCAATAAGGCTGACGCCGTTTCTGAGGAGGAATCTATTACCTCCGAAAAATGCTTGTTGTATGTAGCAATGACCCGTGCACAAAAAGGTGTTTATATCACAAGTTACGGCAGAAAATCAGAGTTCCTTGAGTAAAGATATATTACGAGAAAAGTGAGAAAATGCCTGAATCTCGTAATAGAAAGTGGCGTTGATACAGCAAAAAGGCAATTCTATTACGAGAAAAGTGAGAAAGTGCCCAATTCTCGTAATAGAATCACTCTCACTTTCTCTTTTTGTAAAATCTTTACACTTGCTGTTATAAGAAGATGCTAATAAATTTCCTCGTTGACAAATAGCAGTAACAGTAATATAATTTTTTTAATAGCAAACCATTAAGATAGAGGCGCGGAAAGCATGAGTAGGTTGTGGAGCGGGAGCTGAGAAGCATCACAAAAGGGCTAACGCCGAAGTGCAATGGCAGCCGTGTCGTTGTGCTGGGCCGTCAGTGAAAGCTGCCGGACTGTCGCTGCATCTGCAGCGGAGGGCTATCTCGGCTATGGGTGTGAATATTATTTAGCATGCTAACCGTTGAGATAGAATCCAAAGGAAATATCTCAACGGTTATTTTTATGATTAAGGAGTGAACGACATGATTCGTGTTTTGGTAAATGGTGCGCTGGGCCGCATGGGCAGCGAGGTATGTAAAAAGGTATATAGCGAAGCTGATTTGGAGCTTGTAGGTGCTGTTGATATTAAGGAAGGCACTGTACATCTGGGTGACGGCGTTAAGGTGACGACAGACCTGGTTGCTGCTATTGAAGCTGCCAAACCGTACGTTGTTGTTGACTTTACCCGTCCTGATGTTGTTATGGGCAATCTGCGCAAAATGCTGCCGCTCGGCGTGCATGCCGTAGTAGGCACAACAGGCTTCAGCGATGCAGATTTAAAAGAGGTTGATGAGCTGGCACGCAAGCACAACACCAGCCTGCTGATTGCTCCGAACTTTGCGCTTGGTGCTGTTGTAATGATGAAGCTGGCGTGTGAGGCTGCCAAATATTTCCCGCATGTGGAAATTATCGAGAAGCATCACGATAATAAGCTGGACGCTCCCAGCGGTACTGCGATTATCACCGCACAAAAAATTGCTGAGGTGCGCAAGGCAATGCACCAAGGTAATCCTGATGAAAAGGAAACCATGGCAGGTGCGCGCGGTGCCGATTACGAGGGCATGAAGATTCACAGTGTCCGCTTGCCGGGTTACGTTGCTTCCCAGGAGGTTATCTTCGGCGGTCAGGGCGAAACTTTGAAAATCAGTACCGACCCGATTAACCGCGAATGCTACATGCCGGGCGTTGCGCTTGGCTGCCGCAAAATTGTTGACCAAGTAGGCCTGGTATACGGCTTAGATAAATTACTCTAATAGTGAGGGGGAAAATGTTATGAAAAAGTATAACGTTGCTATTTTGGGCGCTACCGGTGCTGTTGGTACTGAATTTCTGAAGCTTATCGAAGAAAGAAACTTCCCGTTTGCAGAACTGCGTCTGCTGGCTTCCAGGCGCAGCGCAGGCAAGCAGATTGAATTTATGGGCAAAACATATACTGTGCAGGAGGCTACCAAGGACTCCTTCGAGGGCATTGATATTGCTCTGTTCGCAGGCGGCAGCGTTTCCAAGGAGTTCGCTCCTTACGCTGTGAAAGCCGGTGCCGTTGTTATTGATAACTCCAGCACCTTCCGTATGGACCCCGAAGTGCCGCTGGTTGTGCCGGAGGTTAACCCCGAGGACATCCTGAAGCACAAGGGCATTATTGCCAACCCTAACTGCTCTACAATTATTATGGTTATGGCATTGAAACCGCTGTATGACCTGGCACGCATTAAACGTATCGTCGTTTCTACCTATCAGGCTGTTTCCGGCGCCGGCAAGGAGGGCATTGACGAGCTCACCGACCAGACCAAGGCTTACAGCGAGGGCCGTGAGATGGAGGCACACATTCTTCCGTCCGCAAGTCTGTCGAAGCATTATCCGATTGCCTTTAACCTGATTCCGCAGATTGATGTTTTCCTTGACAATCTCTACACCAAAGAAGAGATGAAGATGATTAACGAAACAAGAAAGATTATGCATGATGACGAAATGCGCATTACCGCTACTACCGTGCGTGTGCCTGTATACCGCAGCCACAGCGAATCGGTAAACATTGAGTTTGAGCATGAT
>OGZZ01000379.1_pt1 | contig 35231 bp, 29 predicted proteins | sample 1577021 | NCBI WGS metagenome assembly OGZZ01 (sample SAMEA3541526, study PRJEB24748) | human gut metagenome | biome: human gut; feature: human-associated habitat; material: faeces | place: China | collected 2012
TTGATGGTGAAGATTCAAAGGTTATTTGCAAAGACTAATTTGAAAATTCCAGTTTTTGAGATTGAGAAATCGGTATTTGGAGGTGAATAAAATGGATAATTGTGATTGGTGTAACTTGTCTGAAGAAGATAAACAGTTTCAGGTGTACGAAAGTAAATCATGGTCTGTTTTCCTTTCAGATGAACAGGATTATATTGGACGCTGTATATTGGTTTTGAATCGTCATTGCAATTCATTGTCAGAGCTAACAGATGATGAATGGGACGAGCTTCGCAATTTGATTTGTAAAATGGAGGCATGCTTAAAAACTGTTTTAGGAGCAACTCTATGTAATTGGAGTTGTTTGATGAACAATTTCTATAAAGAGTCAGCGCCTAATCCTCATCTTCATATTCACGTAAGGCCAAGATATGATAAGCCCATTGTGCTCAACGGGAGCACCTATACTGATAGCGAGTTTGGTCATCATTATGCGTTGAATAAGGGTGCGGTAATACCTGTTAAAGATAAGGAAGAAGTGTTTAGCCGACTAAAAGGATGGCTTAATCGTTAACTTCAAATTTAACGATATAAATATTCCACAATAAGGAGATGAGGAAAAACATAATGATGTACAAGTTTAATGAAAAAGTGTCTGTAAAAGCATTGGCAGATTTGCGTGAATCTGTGGGTTGGAACAGGATGGAAAAAGAGTATAAAAACCCTTTGATGACATCGTATTACCATATTGCAGTTTATGAAAATGATAAACTGATTGGGTATATTGATAGTGTATCAAATGGGGTATCAGATGCTTATATTCAAGATTTAATGGTTTGCCCGGATTACCAAGGTAAAGGGATTGGCACAGACCTGATGGATAAAATGATTGAATATCTGAAGAAAAAGCGTATCTACATGATTTCAGTGGTTTATGAAGAATGCTTAAAGCCGTTTTATGAGCGATTTGGGTTTTATAATATGCTATGTGGGCAAATGGAAACATATTAGAAATCGTACATAATACAGTCTCTCGCGCAAATTCCAGTTTGTCATACATGCAAGAACGACTACAACGATATTGACTCGTGACAATAAAATGACAATATTTTCGTCTTAGACTATATGCAAAAATACTAAAACAGTACAGAAATGAACTTTTAAATACAATAAATATCCTACTTTATAAAGGAGTAAATTTTTGTGAGTAGGAGTTTGAATAGACACAAAAATTCCACAATGCCTTTATTTATGGGCATTGTGGGATTTTTTTAATAACTGTGATTTTATTTTGATTCTATTTCTAATAAAAAGTGAAATATCGAAAGGATAAACAAACTGATGGATAGCGAAAAATATCTTGTTTATGATGAAAAATTAAAACGGAGCATTCACACTGCTCCGTTTTTTATGAGACTGTGAAATAAAGTCTCGTTTCCTCCTAAATTGTTATTCTATAATGGTTTCTTCAGAATGTATTTGTTCTTCCATAAAGACTTTATGACCTTCGTACTGGATATAAATTTTCATAATTGTCAAGGATAATAGGCATATAGTTAATAAAATTAACAGTAGTTTAATATATTTTGAAATCCTAATCTTCTTTATAACATCATCAGTATTAACAGTAGAATAATACGAATCAATTATATCTTTAGGAGTACCAAATTCTTTGTACAAATCGTCAATAGTACTTTCCGGTACATCAGCTAAATAATCGTTAACATTGATTGTTATTGCTTTAATATATTTACGTTCATATTTGCCCATAACGGGAAAAAGTAGTTTAACTTTTCTAATGTATGTTCTACACAATTTATTCATCGGCATTCTCCTCCCTATTAGATGATAAATAATCTAAAATCTTACAAACATTAGTAGTTACCATTTGATAATCTGATGTAAGTTTCTCTAAATAAGCCAATCCCGGTTCTTCTATATGATAGTAAATTCTTGTTCGCTTTCTACCAACCAGCTTGGAATATTCTGAGATTTTTTCTTCATTTTCCAATTTATATGCAGCAGCATATATAGTATTTTGGGACATAGGAAGAATATCATTGGTTAGTTCACTAATGGTTTTTTTTATATCATAGATGTAAGTATCTTGGTTTTTCAATATTGATAAAATTAATAACTCTGCAACCCCATTAAGAAAATAGTTTTTGCTTGCCATATATACGTACCTCAATTAATTGATAATGATAGTATAACTTAAAAATACATTAGGTCAATGTTTAAATGAACAAAACATTTATTGACAATATTTTTAAATAAACATATAATATGCTTAAAAAGCTTTGTAAAATTTAATGATTTTGGGGGAGTAAAATGAGAAATAAATTGATTTATTATTTTTCAAGGAGCCATAAAATGAAAAAGAAAATGATAATAAAGTTAAGCATACTTTTAAGTATGATAATTCTCTGTAGTTGCACAAAAAAAGAGGAATCAATGTTTCCGAATGCGAACAATATTAAGGAAACTCAAATTAACAAAGCAAAAAGTTACAAGGTTTCAGAAGATATTACAATAGATAAAAAATATTTAGAAAAGAAATATCCGGGAAAAACGGTTTTGACCTGGGTGTATACGGAATCGGAAAATATGAGTAAAAAAGAACGAAAAGAATTTAATGAGCCTCTTGGAATAAAGTATATAACGAATAATCAGGTAATAAAGTTAAATAATTATCTTGTGTCAAAGGGAAAAGACTATGTGATTTGTTTTAGAAAAATAGGAACAGGTAAGAATTATGCAGGTGACATTGAGAAATTAGATAAAGAAGGGGAAGGACCGGACTTTATATACGCCAGATGGTATTTAGATGAAAAAAGTAAAACATACACTTCAAATCTTACTTATGATTTAATAGGAAAAGATATGTTTGAGGAATTATCACAGTATAGAAAAAGTGATTTGAAAAATTATTTTTCCACACTATCGGAGAATGCAATAAAGTTATCTTCAGTTAATGGAAATTACTACGGTTATAATAAAGGAATTAGTAGCTTAGTAATAAATCAAGGATGGTATGTTAATTCTGATTTAGCAAAAAAGTATGATGTTGACTTAAATAAATTTGAATCGGGTGGATATGACTTATGGTTGGTTGCATGTAACAAGGTCTATAAAGGAGAAAAGCAAAAAGGAAGCACTAATTTCTTATTATGTGAAGGGGGAGGTTTAAAACCTATAAATGAAAGTAGCATTGTTGGATATATGAATCAAATGGACAAAAATGGGAGTGCGAATATAAGTGCTTTTGGTATATCTATAGATGGAAAACAAATAGAAAACTATTATAAATCATTGGATGTTAAAAAATCCTTAAAGGAGATAGTGTCATATGTAAAAAAAGGATATTTTGAATATTTAAATGAAGATGAGACAAATAATACAGTAAATGCAAATGTGTTTATAAGCAATATATATTATGAAACTGTAAAGGGAAAAGATGGTGAAGCTAATTGGGAAGCATTCCCTAAAGTCAAAAATATGGAGCAATATAAGTGGGGAGATTATATCGTAAACCCACAGGATTTGATTGACTACAATTCAATAAACGGAATATACAAAAAATCAGTTAATAAAAAAATAGCGTTAGCAGCTTATGATTTTATTAATTCAGACGTTGAGGCTTCTAACATAATTAAATTCCCTGAATACGATGGCAGTGGAAAGGATTACAACATAACTGAGGCTGAATATATAGAATTTTATGACAAAGATGAAAATAAAGGCAAGGTTGGTCAGGGCGGAAATTGTTTTGTTAATCCATTTGTGGCAAATCCTTTTGCAGGTGATAACTCAATAGAAAAAATGAAGAAAAATATAGAAAATCTAAAATTCAATAAAAAATTTGTTGACAGATATTATGATTTTAATCCGGTAAAAAAAGAAGTAAAAGAAATAAAGAGTTTAGAAAAAAAATATTTAGGAAATAGCTTTAACTATGAGGGAAGTGACTATAAGGGAAAAATATTTGCAGGAGACTTTGAGAAAGAGTACAACAATTTCCTAAAGGAATTGGATAAAGCAGGAATTGAGAGGGTGTTAGAATATCTTAATAATAACTAAAACAGATAAACATATTTTGATAGTGTAAGGGTAAATATGAAATAAGGAGTTCTGCAAATGAAAAAAATAATATTGTTAAACATTTTTGTACTGGCATTGTTTTTTAGTGGCTGTGAAAGTAATCACGAATCAATACTTCCAAGTGCAAACAATGTGCAGGAGACAACAAATAAAACAGAAAATACTAAAGTTTCGGAAGACATAAAAATAGACAAAGAATACTTGGAAAAGAAATATCCGGGGAAAACAGTTTTAACCTGGGTGTATACAGAATCAGAAAATATAAGTAAAAAAGAACGAAAAAAATATAATGAGCCTTTGGGAATGAAATATATAACAAATAATCAGGTAATAAAATTAAACGATTATCTTACAGCAAAAGAAAAAGATTATGTCATATGCTTTAAAAAAGTTGGGGACGGAAAGGATTATGCCGGAGATATAGAAAACTTAACTAAAAAAGGAGAGGCTCCGGACTTTATATTTTCAGAGTGGTATTTAGATGAAATAGGAAAACAGTTTACTACTTGGTTAACATACGATTTAATAGGTAGGGAAATGCTTGAAGAACTTTCAAAATATAGAGATACCTATTTGAAAAACTATTTTTCCATAATGCCTGAGAATGCCATAAAATTATCTTCCGTTAATGGAAAATTTTATGGATATAATGAAGGAATTGGGGAATTGGAAATAGAACATAAGTGGTATGTAAACGTTGGTTTGGCAAAAGAATATGGCATTGATTTAAACAAATACAAAACCGGTGGATATGAGCAATGGCTTGATGCATGCAACAAAGTATATAAAGGAGAAAAGAAAAAAGAAAGCATAAATTTTTTGTTATGTGATGGAGGAGCATTAAAACCAATACAGGAAAACTGTGTTGTAGGCTATATTGATAAAATGGATAAAAGGGGAAATGCTGAGGTAAATGCATTTAGCGTTTCTTTGAATGGTAAAAGTATAGAAAATTATTTTAAGTCAAAGAAGATAAAAAAAGCATTAAAAGAAGTAAGGGAGTATCAAAATAGGGGATATTTTGAGTATTTGAATGAGGATGAGACAAATAATACTTTAAACGCAAATATGTTTGTGTCTAATTTGCTCTATGAAGATGTAAGTGGACACAAGGAAGAAATTGATAGGGATGCATACCCGAAAGTAAAAGACGTAAAGCTATACAAGTGGGGAAATAACAATGTAAATTCACAGGATTTGATTGAACGTAATGCTATAAATGGAATATATAGAAAATCCCCAAATAAGAAAAAGGCACTGGAAGCATATGACTTTATAAATTCTGATGTTGAAGCTTCTAACATTATTAAGTTTCCGGAGTATGACGGAACAGGAAAAAAATATAGCATAACATCAGATGAGTATGATGAATACTTTAGTCGTGAAGAAAATGAAGGAAAATTTGAGGGAAGAGGATTGAAATTGGCAAATCCTTTAGTAGCAAATTCATTTAAAGATTGTAATTCTACGGAGGAAATGAGAAAAAATATAGAAAATCTAAAATTTAATGAAAAATTTGTTGACAGATATTATGATTTTACTCCGGTAAAAAAAGAAGTAAAAAAAATAATGAGTTTGGAAAAGAAATATTTAGGAGAAAGTTTTAATTATGCAGGAAGTGACTACAAGGGAAAAATATTTACAGGAGACTTTGAAACAGAATATAACAATTTTCTAAAGGAATTAGATAATGCTGGAATAGACAAGGTATTAGAATATTTAAATAATAGGTAGGTAATCAATTTTCTGTGAAAATTGATTACAAGTAAAGGAGTGGAATTTTGAAAAAACAATTAGTGATTGGAATTGTAATTTTAATGGGAGTATTTATTCTTGTAGGATGTGGTGAAAGTAAGAAATCCAAAAAGGACGAAACAATCGTATTAAAAGAAAACAAATCAGTATGCGACGATATTTTGGTTGAGAGTGAAGAACAGGACGATTACAGTAGGTTATATTATTACGATTATGAATCGGAAAGTCAGGTGTACGCATGTAGTCAGGCAAACTGCAATCATGATATAGGTGATTTTAAAAGTGACAAAATTAATTGCAATGCCATTATAGAAGGAAAGGCAAAATATCCATTTATATACAATAGGCGTTTATATTATTTTGTTGGAGTAGGTGATACATATACACTTTGGAGCAGTAAAACTGATGGAACAGACAAGAAAGAAGTAAATGAACTGGAGTTTCCTATTTATGTAGGAGGCGAATATGTTCTGCATGGAGACAAGTTGTTTGTTGCATCATACAAGCCGGTTATGACAGAATATGGTACAAACAGAGAGGAACAAACAGGAGCAGATGCAGAGGTTTATCAAATTAACCTTTCAAATGGCAAGGGTGAGAAGTTAACAGATTTTGGAAATAAGGCTGATGCATATTGTAGTTCAGTTCAGTTGTTTGACAATAAATTATTTATTCGTTACGACAGCAGAGAAAAAACTTACAAGGATGCAGGATTTAAAGATGTAGATCATTTTATGGTATGGATGGAGTCTGACAAATTCTCTTATGGAGAGGAAATTAAGCGACTTCAGGAGAAAAAGGAATACTATACATATGATTTGGAAAATAAAAAAACAGAAAAATTAGACATAGGCTTTGAAAGTAACTTTAAGCCATACAAGGGAATTAAAAACATGGATGGAGCATATTGGTTGCTATGTTACTCAAATGATACAGTATACTATCTGGATGCCGTTGTTGGAAAGTACAATATATATTCGTACAATATAAAAACAAAAAAACGTAAGGAGATTTTTGGCTCTTTTAAGAACGTAGCTCTTTATTATGATGGGAAAATATACATAACATCAATGGATATGAATGAGAAAACAAAAAAAGAACTGGTGCCATCTGTAGATTTTAATAAGGAGCCTAAGTATTACATATATGATGTTTCAAAGGATAAAATGACTCGGCAAAGCTACGGAGAAAAAGGAAAAATTTTCTATGCAATTGATTTAAATCCTAAAGGACTTCTTATGTATGACATATCCTTTAATGAAGCATATGATTCTATTGATGAACATTCAATAACACAGATTAGTAACAATAAAATAAAAGAATAAAATAAGGATGGTCATAGATAACCGTTTTTATCAGAAGCGGTTACAAAATTAGAAAGAGAAAAAATATGGCAATAAAAGAATTCAGAAAAATATTATCTCAGAAGTGGATTATTTATATTTTGTTATTGTTATGCTTTGTGAATGTATTTTTGGATACAAGAAACATAGATTCGGAAATAAAAAAAGCAGACAAAAAGCAGGAACAACAGATAGAAAAAATACAGGGGTATAACAAGTACATTGATAACATAAGCAGTAATGCCAATGTTATATCCGGATTTTCTTTGTTTGCAGACAATAACAACTATCAGGTGAAAAGTTCAAAAAAAATTGTTAATGCATATGAACATGTAAAAAATGTTAAACCTAAATCAGGAAATTATGCTGCAATAGAAAAAGCAACAGAAATAGGTTTTAGTGATATTATTGTACTTATTGCAATGCTGCAGTGCGTAATAATCATTATGAGCATTGACAGAAAGTATGGAATGTTGATTTTGCTTAAATCCTGCAGGCAGGGAAGAACAGGGCTTGCCCTTGGGAAAATAGGTGGACTTTTAATGGCATCTGTATGTGTGGAAATATTCACTTTTTTAGTACACCTGTTGACCTTAATAGCTGCCTTTGGATGTGGAGATTTAACAGCACCAGTACAGTCAATACCGGATTTTTATGAATCGGCGCTACCAATAAATATTCTTACATATTTAATTATTTTTGCCTTGCTAAAAATAGCTGTTGTATTTTCATATACCCTTTTCATTTTTCTGATAGCAGTTTTATGTGACAACAGTGGAATTATATATGCAATAACAGGTGTTGTTATTGGAGTGTCGGCAGTAGCAAGCTTAAATATTATGTGGGACTATAGGATTGCATTTATTAAGATTCTAAGTCCGGTTACATTGATAAACATAAAATCAATAACGGAAAAATACTATAATTTAAATTTGGCGGGAAATCCTTTTAATGTAATGTCTGTTGGAATATTAATTATAATAGGATATATTGCTCTTTTTACGACTTTGTCAACAATGTTTTTTAATAGAAAAAACGTGTTTCACATTGAAATAAAGAAATTTAAAGGAAAGCAAAAAAATAGACAGAAGAAGCCTATTGGAATGCTGGCAATGGAGTATAAAAAACTTTTGCTTACAAACAAGGGCATATTGATGTTACTTGTACTGTGTATTATACAGGGAGCCATATTAAGTAATGTAAACACAACAATTGATGGCGACCAAAAGTACTACAGTAATTATATGGATGATATTGAGGGACCGGTATCAGAAAGCAAGGAAGAATACATACAAAAAGAAAAAGATTATTTTAAGGATGTCACGAAAAAATACAAAAGAAAGCAGACACAATATTTGCAGGGAAAAATAACAGGTTCAGAGCTATCAATTGCAGAAAATCAATACATTACAAAAATGATGCCTAATGTAGCGTTTAAAAAAGTGCTGAAAAGACAAAAGTATTTAAAAAAATTAAATAGAGACAGGGGCATACAGGGTTGGTACGTTAATGACATAGGAATAAATTATCTTATACATCCAAATCGCATTTACAATGAAAAAATTGCATGGATATTTATGATGTTAATAATGAGTGTAATGGTAGTAATTTGTATGGCTTACGAGGAACAGACAGGAATGGACAGGCTGTCGGATACTACAATGTTTGGTGGAAGAAAACTACTAAATAAAAAAATAATAGCTTCGGTTACAGTTTCATTGTTAATATTTGATATATCCAATTTGCCGTTTTTAATACTGGTAATCAGGTCCTATCATTTCAGCGGTGTAATGGCACCAATCAACAGTTTGATGGGATATGAGAATTGGATACAGATACCAATATTGATTGTGCTAATGGGAGTTTACATTGTTAAGCTATTAATAATGTTTATAGCAACTATGGTTGTTATTTTAATTTCACGTAAATTGACGGGAATGGTAAAAAAGATGGCTGTATCAATTACAATATTAGTAGTGCCACTTATAATTATGACAATAATATAAGGTCTGGTGTGAAAAATTTTCTTAAGTGATATTTGTGCTACCAACTTACGGAATTGTGGAATGGAGACTCATATGAATAAATTAGAAATAATAAATTTAACGAAAAAGTACGGAAATAAAACAGCATTAAACAATTTTACATATACATTTGAAAATGGAGTTTACGGATTAATAGGACCAAACGGTGCAGGAAAATCAACTCTTATGAACATATTAGTTGACGGAATCTCAAAAACTAATGGAGATGTACTTTATAATGGAGAGAAAATTGAAAAGCTTGGAAAAGAGTACAGAAATATTATAGGGTATGTGCCACAGCAACAGGGAATATATAACAATTTTTCAGCAGAAGATTTTCTAAATTATATGGCGAATCTAAAAGGATTAAATAAAAAGGACATTAGTAGCAAAATAAAAGAAGTATTGGAATTCGTTGATTTATATGGTGTGAGAAAAAATAAACTGGGTGGTTTTTCGGGAGGAATGAAGCAAAGAATTTTAATAGCGCAGGCATTGTTAAATAATCCAGAGATTCTTATTCTTGATGAGCCAACAGCAGGACTTGATCCAAAAGAAAGAATTCGAATTAGAAATCTTATTGCACGAATTAGCATGAATAAAATAGTAATTATATCTACCCATATTGTGTCAGATATAGAATTTATTGCAGGTAATATAGTTTTTCTGTACGGAGGGGAGCTTATACGAAAGGGAAGTCCTAAAGAACTCTTAAAGGAATTAGAAAATCAGGTCTTTGAGAAAATAATATCGGAAGAACAGGTTGAAAACTATAACGAAAAATTTTTAGTAAGTGGATTAATGTCAGCCTCTGCCGGAATTAAAATCAGATACATTGATAATGACAAATTAACAGATGATGAATATGCAGTGGAACCAAACTTGGAGGACTATTATCTTTATATAGAAAAAATAAAAATGTGATTGAGGACAAGTGAATATGAATGAATGAAATATGACAGCAAATATAAGTGGCAAACAAATTAATATTGCAAAAGACAATGCAACTATAAGGGCAATTCAAAACAATAGGATAGAAGAAAAAGAGTTGGATTTATGTCAACTTAGTGAAAATCATTTTATGATATTTTGTTTGATATATGGTTTAATAATCAAGAGTTAAGCAAAGGTGAGAAAAAATGGATTATATTAATGACAGAAATCAGTTGTTGCATTGTTTTGGTAAGTTCTGTAAATTTTGAAGAAAAGAGATTGGCAATTGGATTAGTATTAGCATATATGATTTCAGCACATTTCCCTTACACGAAAATGATTAATGAGGATATTAGAAAAGCAATTGGTATAAAACATTTATTAGCATTATTAAAAAGAAGCATAGTTAAAATAAAAAATATTATGGTGTTAGAAAAGACTAAAAGAAACAGTTTTATTTTTGGTATATTTATGACGATTTTATTTATAATTTTAGAAAAATATTATGACTATTTCATTACAGTAATAAATGGAATAAAGATTGGCACAGGTATATCTATTATATTGTTGTTGATACTATTTTGGGGAGAAAAATATGTTTTGAAATTTATAAGCCAAATGAAAAAGAAATGATTCTAGATTGATTTTAAAAAAAGTAATTAACATTTGATAAAAAGGGAGAATTTTTAAATACAAGAATTTTCAGATTGAGGTAACGGAGAAAGAGTTTTATACTGTAGTAACTAAAAAATACGTATAAGTATATATCGGAAGATACAATTGAAAAAATTGCAAAACCGATGACAATAAAATGACAATATTTTTTAAAAAAAAGTACATAAAAACAGTTCATTGGTGAACTTATAAAGATAATGAATATATCTATTCACAAATAAACAAACTTTTACGAACAGGAGTTTGAGTAAAAAAGTATCCCAAGGCAATCTCTTTTATCCTCAAGGGGCAAAAATCTTTAGCCTAGGGAATGAATAAAATAACGAGAAAATAAAGACCTTGTAGAGCGGGAAAACCGTTCTATGAGGTCTTTTTCTTTTACTTAAAACCATTGAGAAAGCCTTGAAAATAGAGGAATATCGAGAGATAAGAGAGAAGAAAGAGAGAGTAAGCCAAGACCTTGAAGGAAGTCCTAAAATGCCTTGAAAGAGAAAATGGGTGAGGATAAAGGATTTTGCCTTTTGAGGATAAAGAGGGTTGCCTGAATATATCAAAAGCTCGCAAAGCCTAGTAAAATGGGCATTTGTGAGCTTGTTTTTGCCTTGTGGTACTATTTTGGTACTAAAGTGAGCTGTGCAGGAATAGTTTCATTTATGCCTGAGGCCATGTTATTTTCCACTCAAAATATTCATTTGGAGAATGCCGGCAGAGTACAGCAGGAATCCAAAGAATATCAGCAGGGACAAGTGGGAAAGAGAAATGTCCATGAAAGAGATAATTCTCAGGGATGCCAAGATGTGTGCATATGCTGCTAGGAATGTGGAGCATTTTAAATATCTGATGAAAAGACTTGGATATGTATTCAAGAAAGATGCGTGGATGGAAGTGCAGGCACCGGAATTTCGGTATTATCATAAACTGGCAAAATTAGACGAGATGTTCTCAGAGGAGCCGTTAAGGCATCATGTGGATATGCCCTGGATGGCAAAGCCTTACTTTTATTCGTCGGATATCAGGGGATTGCACAGGGCGAAGCTGTCATCATTCCAGAAGAAGTTTTATGCAAAGCTATACAGATTAAGGATTGTAGAGCAGAAGCGTTTTGCAGTCGGTGGAGCAAAGTATACAGAGGATTTGAAGCGGTTTCATCAGTTACAGGACGAATATCTGCTGATTGTAAATAATGACATCAAAAGTGTTGTGGATCTTGTGGATTTCATAGGTGAGCAGGAAGAAAAAATCCAGCATATTGAGGACAGACAGAAGGAGATATACAGAGAAAGCTCTAGCCGGAAACGTAGTATAAAGAATGAAGAGCAGTACCGGGAATATCAGATATGGCATATGGAAGTGCGGGAAGAACTGGATGAGCTTAAGCAGGAGAAAAGGAGAATTAAGAGGCAGATACAGCTTGCTGATGACATTATAAAAGAAGATTTGTATACGGCTTATTATGCGGTGTCGTGGAATGAGGAGATTGTTGCAGACAGGGAGATTGAGATACTGGGGATGGAAGAGGATACTGAGGTTGAGAAAGCAACGGCAACAGTCGTTGAGTCTGATGCAAATGTTGAGGTAATGAATCTTGACAATAATCAGAATGAAATAAGCAGACTAAAAGAGCAAGCTGATAGTGTGAGAAAACAACAGACTGATTTGGATGGCATAGAAATACCAGAGATTCATAATTCGTCTGATGTGAATATGGCAAGAGTTGGTGAAAGTATAACTGATGTAAAAGGTAAAAGTGAATTTGTGAAACCTAAAGAAAAAGAGCCTATGGACAAAGTTGGCTGGATTGTAAGGAGAATATCAGAGCTAGGTGGTTATGAGAATGTCAGTGATTCTGTTAAGGCAGATATATTCGGATTTGATATTGCTGATGTAAGTGGAAGCATAAGGTTGTTCTCGGATGTGATGAAAAAACTTGGAATAGAGCGGGATGGGGATGAACTTTATGAGGAGTTTCAGAGGATTTATGATGAAACGGTTAGCAGAGATGCTGATAAAGAAAGGGCGGAAGATAAAATGTGGAATAGGGGCAGAGGGAGATGATTCCTCTGCTGACTCATTTCAAAACTTGAAAAAAATGTTCGAGAAATCAAATAAAGTATTTTACAACGAAATTGAGATAATATATAATAAAATAGTGAAATTATATTCCTAAAAGCACGGAGGATAATATGGCTGTATCATACAATAAATTATGGAAATTAATGATTGATAAAAAAATAAATAAGAGCCAGCTGTGTAAAAAGATAAAAATTAGCAGTAGTACTATGGCTAAAATGACAAATGAAGAGATGGTTGCTATGACCGTATTAGAAAAAATATGTGCCGAATTGGAATGTGATATATCTGATATTATGGAGTTTACTGATTTAGCTGAAGTAAAGAAAAAGATCCATAATGAGAATACAAGTCCAGATAATGGGACAGTAAATGTGAGATAATGAGGTAGAACAACCATGAATGAAAATGGATTAAATTATATTGATCTCTTTGCTGGTGCCGGTGGACTTTCAGAAGGATTTATTCAAAGTGGCTATAGACCGGTTGCACATGTGGAAATGAATGAGCATGCAGCGAAGACAATAGAAACAAGAATAGCATATTATTACTTAAAAGATAATGGCAAAATTAAAAGTTATTATGATTATGAAAAAGGGAAAATAACCAGAGAACAACTTTTGGAGAAAATACCAAAAGAGGAACTAAAGACTGTAATTAATCAAGAAATGTCAGAATCCACGATTAAGGGGATTTTCAACACAATTGATGATATCAAAAGGGAAAAAGAAATTGATAAGATTGATGTAATTATAGGTGGTCCTCCCTGCCAAGCATATTCTTTGGTGGGAAGAGCACAGAGCAGTCATATGATTGTTCCAATGGAAGATGATCCAAGAAATGAATTATATAAGATGTATGTTCAATTCCTTAAGAAGTATAAGCCAAGAATGTTTGTGTTTGAGAATGTGGCGGGCATAAAGACTGCGAGAGGTGGGGCAGCATTTAAAAATCTCCAGACATATATGAAACGTGCGGGTTATGAAATTGATTATCATGAGTTGAATGCGCAGGATTTTGGAGTATTACAAAGTAGAAAAAGAGTAATTATAGTAGGTTGGCTTAAAGGTACTGGGTATGAATATCCGTCGTTTGATGTGATCCATAGTAAAGCAGAAGTATGGGATTTATTGAAGGATTTACCACCATTGACTCCAGGTATTGAGGCAAGAGAACATACGATGAATGATATGCGAAGACTAAAAAAATATGTTAAAGATAATGGTATTCGCATGAAATCAGATGTATTAACAGGTCATGCTGCGAGACCACATACAGCTCAGGATATTGAAATCTATAAGAAAACAATTGATATGTGGTTTGAAAACGAACAGCATGAACGTTTGAAATATGATGATTTACCAGAAAGATTGAAAACACATAGAAATAGAACTTCATTTGTAGACCGATTTAAAGTTGTTGAAGGAGATATGGATCATTGTCATACAATACTTGCACATTTATCGAAAGATGGACATTATTTTATTCATCCAGATATAGAACAACATAGGTCAATTACAGTCCGAGAAGCGGCAAGAATACAGTCATTTCCAGATAATTATTATTTTGAAGGACCGAGAACGGCACAATTTGTTCAGGTGGGAAATGCAGTTCCGCCAATGATGGCAAAGGTAATAGCAGATAAAATAAAAGAGCAATTAGAAAAATAAGATTGGAGATTTTGCAAATGGGTATTGTTGAAAGTACATATGCTGAATTAAAGCAACAAGAATTAAAAAATAATCCATATAGTTGTTTGCATATGGCTGATATTGACATCAATCCTCATCAGATTGAAGCATTCACATTTGCGCTATCTTCATTAGAGCTTGGAGGAGCAATTCTTGCAGATGAGGTAGGTCTTGGAAAAACTATTGAGGCTGGCTTGGTCATCAAGTATTTGCTATGCAGTGGAAAAGATAAAATACTACTTATTATGCCATCAAATCTGCGAAAGCAATGGCAAGTTGAATTAGAAGAGAAATTTGATATTGATTCATTAATTGTGGATAGTTCTAACTGGGAGGATTATCTCACAAAGGTAAAGAGTAAACAAGCAGTAATTATTGTTTCCTACCACTTTGCCTCAAAAAGAAAAGCGGAGTTTGGAAAGATAGCTTGGGATTTTTGTGTGTTTGATGAAGCACATCGGCTTAGAAATGTGTATAAGAATGGGTCAAAGATGGCTAACGCATTATATGAATTAACAAAGACAATTCCAAAGATTCTATTAACTGCGACTCCAATGCAGAATACTTTGCTGGATATTTATGGACTCGTTCAGTTTATTGACGATAGAGTTTTTTATAGTAAGCAGGTATTTTCCGAAAGATATTTACGAGGAGAAGATTACAATGATTTGAAGGTTTGTTTAGAGCCTGTTGTGCAAAGAACTTTACGAAAAGAAGTAGCTGAGTATATCCAATTTTCAGAGCGCAAAGAAATGACAATTGATTTTGAACTATCGCCAATGGAAATAGAACTTTATGTGATGATAAATAATTATCTGAAAAAGGAAATTTTGTATGCTTTGCCCAATTCACACAGAACACTTATTACATCTGTTATTAGAAAATTGCTTGCATCATCAAGTATGGCAGTTGCAGAAACCTTCAAGGTATTAAAAGGCAGACTTGAAACTTTGAAGGAAACAACTAGAACTGAATCAGCGGATGAAAGTATTGATTTTTTCCTTAGTTTTTTTGATGATGATGAAATAGAGACGGATGATGATAGTAAGCAGGATGAATTATACACAAGAGAAAAGGTAAATGAATTTATTCAGCATGAAATAGATGAGGTAACAGCCATTATTAATAAAGCTGAAAGTATAAAAAGAAATGCGAAGATGACGGCCTTGAAACAGGCAGTGGAGAAAGCTTTTGTATTTCAAAATGAAGCTGGCATAAAACAAAGAATTGTTGTGTTTACGGAATCTATTAGAACGCAACAATACATGTTTGAAGAATTATCTCATGCCGGATATGAAGGCCAGATACTTAAGTTTAATGGTTGTACCAATGATCCTGTTACTAAACAGATTTATAAGGCGTGGAAAGCTAGAAATTATGGAAAGTATGTGGGTAGTAGAAATGTTGAATTGAAGAATGCCATCGTAGAGGCATTTAGGAATGAATACAAGATTTTACTAGTAACAGATTCCGGTTCGGAAGGATTGAATCTTCAGTTTTGTAATACGATTATAAACTATGACCTTCCTTGGAATCCGCAGAAGATAGAGCAGCGAATTGGTCGCTGTCATCGTTATGGACAAAAGAACGATGTTGTGGTTATTAATTTGCTTAATACTCAGAATGTAGCAGATAAGAGAGTATATGAAATCCTTTCTGAAAAATTTGAGCTATTCCAAGGCGTATTTGGTGCATCAGATAAAGCTATTGGATTATTAGAAAGTGGAGCAGATTTTGAAAAAAGAGTTACACTTATTTATCAGGAATGTAAAACGACATCAGATTTTACAAAGCAATTTAAGGATTTGGAAAAGGAATTAGAAAAGAAACGAAACAAGAAAATGGATGAACTGAAATCCATATTTATATATAAGACAGAGGAACAACATAAGTCTCATTTTAATAGTATTATGAAAGAAATTGAGGAATATGATTCGCAGTTTAAGTATTGGAATGGTAGAAGTAAAGAGAAAAATGGGACATATCCAAAGTACTATGAAACTAATATAGACTTGGAAATTCCGGGAATTCAACACGGATATTTACTTATTGGTGGTTCTTATGTTGGTGAGAATCTTGAAGATGCAGTATTTGAAATTATTGATATAACAGGAAAAATATATGGAGCTTCAGATGTGTTGGCTAGAGAGCTTTGTGAAAAATTGAATGAGCAGTGCTTAGAAGAAGAGACTCCTAATAATCAAGAAATCCTTTTATATATTGATAAAGTGGATGAATTTATGCAACAGAAATATACAGAATCTAAAAGAACAGTTTTGATTGCTAATCAGAAAAAATTGGATAATTGGTTGCAATCAAGAAAAGAGGAATATTTGCTCAGAGTCAAGGATACATCAGAATTAGATGAACTTAAAGATAAATATTTAAACGAAAGCGATTTTAGACAGAAGATTGCATTAAAAAAACAAATAGAAATTTTAGAAGAACAGAAACAAAAAATGGTACGGGCATTTCATGATGAAATGTCGACATTGGAAGAAGAGGCTGTAAATATGCAGAAGCAGTTTGCAGAAGATATATTGGTAAAAACACAATTGGTAACAAAGATAGTGATTAAGTTTTAGGAGGCTACCATGGAGAAAAAAGGTAAGTTAGAATTGACATGGGTTGGTAAATATGAGGAAGAGAAACTAGAACCGAGAATATTAATTGAAGATAAATCAAAATCATATGGTGAATCGAATACAGAAAACATGCTGATTCATGGGGATAATCTGTTGGCACTCAAGGCTTTGGAAAATAAGTATACGGGGATGATAAAGTGTATTTATATTGATCCACCATATAATACTGGAGCGGCGTTTGAACATTATGATGATAATTTAGAACATTCCATTTGGTTAGGAATAATGAAAAAAAGATTAGAAATCCTTCGTAATTTACTTGCCGAAGATGGAACTATTTGGATTCAGATAGATGATGAAGAACAAGCATATTTAAAGGTATTGTGTGATGAAATTTTTGGAAGAAATAATTTTGTAAATATGATTTCTGTAAATATGAAGAATGTTGCAGGTGTATCAGGCGGTGGAGAAGATAAAAAAATAAAGAAGAATTGTGAATATGTTTTAGTGTATGCTAGGAATTATGATTTGATGCCTTTATTTAATGGTCCATATTTATTTACAGAAATGTCAGAATTAGTTGAGCAATATCGCAATAATGGGAAAAGTTGGCATTACACCTCTGTGTTAAAAGAAGCAGGAGAAAAAATATTATTTGGAACTACTATTGATGGGGATGGAAATGAAATTAAGTTATATAAACGTAAAGGCGTTGTTATTAAATCTGTAAATCAAATAATGAAAGAAGAATCATTATCTGAAAAGGAGGTATATTACAAATATGGTAAATATATTTTTGAGGCTAAAGATGCTCAATCGTCAATTCGTCAACGAGTGATTGCAGCAAAGAAAGAATATGGGATTATAGATGATGTTATTTCAATAGAATATGTGCCTAAAACTGGCAAAAATCGTGGAAAACAATATGAGCAGTTTTATAAAGGTGATAAGTGTAGATTATTTGCGTGGTTACGAGATATTAGTGAGGAAATAGATGGTGTATTGTATAAGAAAACTTTGCAAGGAACATATTGGGATTTCACAAGTAATATAAACAACTTAACAAAAGAAGGAGGAGTAGAATTTGGCAATGGGAAAAAGCCAGAACAGTTAGTTTCTCAAATCTTTGAAATGTCAACACAAGAAGGCGATTTAGTTCTAGATTCTTTTTTGGGTTCTGGAACCACAGCAGCAGTAGCAACGAAGATGAGAAGAAAATGGATAGGAATCGAAAGGGGAGAACAGGTGTATTCACATTGTAAAGTTCGATTAGACAGAGTTATTGATAATGCGGATGTTGGAGGAATTTCCAAAGAGGTAGGTTGGCAAGGGGGTGGGGGATATAAATTCTACGAACTTGCAGAACCATTACTTGTAAAGAACAAAGTTCTTCCTGTTTATCAAATAAATTCATCCTATACATGGGATATGGTATGCGAAGCTATTTGCAAGATAGAAGGATTTACCTATGAACCATCCGGGGAGTTTCAAGGACATTCATCAGAGAATCGATTTATACATATCACAGAAGAATTTGTTAATACAAAGTATGTGATGTCGATAATGAAGAACTTAGGGGATAAGCAGAGTTTACTTATCTATTGTAAGAAAAATCAAGCTGACATGATTCTTCCAGAGAATGTGGAAGTGAAAAAAATACCAAAGGATTTATTGGATAAATGTAATTTTGAAAGTGAGGCGCAGGAATAATGAGTTCAGTAGATAAAATCAAATGGGCTATGAGCCTGCGTGATCCTCAGTATGAAGCGCTACAATACTTTGATGCAATCAGTTCCAAGATTGAGTATAGAACTAGTTCAAAAGCTGAAGCAGAGAAAATAGCATCAGAGAATTGCCAAGCTCCACATACAATATCTGTAGATAAGGAATTTGATTTTCCATCATTCTGCTTTGATATGACAACCGGTATTGGTAAGTCCCGTTTAATGGGTGCATGTATTTATTATTTATACAAAACAAAAGGGTACAAACATTTCTTTATTCTGGCACCAGGAAATACGATTTACGACAAGATGCGTCGAGAGGCGGTCCCGGGACATCCAAAATACATGTTTAAGGGACTTGAAGCAGAGATGGGAAGACCCAAAGTTTATGATGGGGAAAATTATTTATCATACCCGGTAAGATATATCCAAGAGGAAATGGTGGTAGAAAAAACATCTGATATTCAGATATTTATCTTTAATATTTCAAAGATTTTTACTAGGGGAGATATCGAATTTAAATTTCACAAGTTTAATGAAAATTTGGGTGGCTCTTTTGCGGATGTGTTACGTTCGTTTGATGACTTGGTTATTTGTATGGATGAAGCGCATCGTTACTATGCCCCAGCATCAAAGAAAGCGATTAATTATCTTAATCCAGTGTTGGGATTAGAATATACTGCTACACCTAAAAGTACAAATAAGAATATTATTTATCACTACGGATTAGAGGATGGAGCTGGGAAGTTTTTGAAGATTCCGGTTGTTATGGGAAGAACAAATACAGCAGGATATTCAGATGATGATATAGAGGAAATGAAGTTGAAAGATGGAATCAAGCTTCATGAGAGAAGAAAGTCCATCGTATATAAATATTGTATAGACAATCAGTTAGAACAGGTAAAGCCGATTGTTTTGATAGCTTGTAAAGATACAACACATGCTAGAAAAATAAAAGAAAAAATAGATTCTGATGCTTTTTTTGGAGGCCGTTATGTTGGCAAGGTTATTGAAATTGACTCCAGTACAAGTGGTGCAGAGACAGAAGAAAACATTCAGAAATTACTAACCATTGAGAAAAATACCAATCCAATTGAGATTGTGCTGCATGTATATAAGCTAAAAGAAGGTTGGGATGTAAATAATCTGTTTACGATTATCCCTCTTAATGCTGCAAAGAGTGATATATTGGCACTTCAAACTATTGGTAGAGGATTGAGGCTTCCTTTTGGTGAGATAACGGGTATTGAGGAATTAGATACCCTAGATATTGTTGCTCACGACCATTATCGAGAAATTGTTGATGATATCAAGAATAATCCTGTATTTAAGAAAAGAAATCTTGATGAGGAAGATATACCAAACACAAAAACGGTTATGGTAGAGCCAGCAGTTGAGAACCAGCAAATTTCATTATTTGATGAAGCGTTATGCGAAAGTAAAGTGAAATCATACCAAGATTTGAATAATGAAAATGTGGTGGAGAATCTGTTTGCTGAGTATCAGAAAGCATTTGTAAAGAAAGTAGCACCCAAGAAGTCCGAAAGTGATAGTGGACAGATGTCTATTTTTGATTATTTTGCTAATGATGATGAAAAAGAAACAAATGATGGCACAGCATCAGAGCACAAAATGACACAGACGGGCATGGGCACTGATGCAGTTGATACATCATTTACTGTACATCAGGGGGATGCTTCATTACAGATTGATTTACAGAAGTTATCTGGCAGTAAGAATGTATTGCCATATGCAAAACAAGAGTTTATCAAGAAAGTTGAAGAGTTAAAGAAAGTTGCTATCTCAGTTCCAAAGATTGGAATTAGCTATAGTTCAACAATTACATTTAAGTCTTTTACTGTTAAACGAAATATTATGGATTTTGATGTTGCGGCATCGAGAATCGAGAGATATGACGCTGTAAATGGTAAGTTGCTGCAAGTGCTGGATGCAGATGCACTTATTGTAGAAAATCCTGAGAATATGCTTGCAGTTTCTTTATTGGAGAGTATTCCGGAGTTTAGTTCTGATGATGCAGAATTTATTCTTGATGTGGTTGATCAGTATCTCGCATTAATCGAAGGTACGGATGAAGAAAAAAAGAAGATTATCCGTAGATATGCAACTGTTATAGTAGAGGACTTAAGAAAACAGATATATGCGTCAAAGGAAGAAAGCACTGAGTTTGTATTTAACGTTCAGAAAGACCTTATTGTATTCAAATCATTTGCGAAGAATATGAAGGAAAATGGACGATTGAATTTTAAGAAGGAAGTGCCAGATAAGAAAAATATTAAGCAATATTTGTTTGAAGGATATAAGAAATCATACTATGCAGAGAATGCATTTGATAGTGATGATGAGAGAAGGTTGTCTGTGGTATTAGAAGAGGATTCAGAAGTTATTAGATTTATAAAGCCACCTTTGAATCAGTTAGGACTATTTTATAAGGCGGCAAAACAGTATAATCCTGATTTCTTAGTAGAGACGGCTGACAAGAAATATATGATTGAAGTGAAGGCTGCAAATCAAACAGATAATGAAGATGTACAGGAAAAAGCAAAGGCTGCAATTAAGTGGTGCGAATGTGCATCGCAGGTGGATGCGGACGGAAAGACTTGGGAGTACCGCCTAGTGCCAGGGGATAAGATTATAGTAGGTAATACATTCAAATATGTAATTGGTATGGCAATTCCTGTTGTAGTAGACGGAGAATAAACGGAGGTTGTAGATGGCTGATATAAAGGATTTTAAACATGCTATTGTTCGACAGAAGATTTTAGATGCAGTACGAAAAGACTTAATAGGACCAACATCAGATTGTGAACAATTGAATGAAGTACCAACGAGTAGTTATATTACGGGATTATTATATCCTGCTGATACAGATGTAACGGAAGATGAAAATTACAATGATGTAGAGTTTACAGAAAAGAATTTCGATGCTGATGGAGAAACTTTGGAGGCAGTAATTTTTGAAGAAGAGGAACCAGAGGATAGAGTAAAAGGTGGTTTTCAGAAGCCGTCTTCTATAGGTGTGTCCTTCTATGTCTCTGATGATGTTCAAAAGGTTAATGCTTATATTAATTGGGGAAAGTATTATGCAGAACAGGTGCAGGGGGAAGTAATAGATGAAACCTTAGAAGAAGATGCAGAGAATAAGAAAAAGAAGAAACATACCATATATATTCGTGAGCAGATGAATGATGTTGTGGAAATCGATTTTAATCTGATGGGGCGTTCGAAGCAGATTCCACTTGAGTCTAATGGAAACATCTATATTTATGTTATGAAGATGCAGTTAGACAATGGATACAAGATGGTATCGGTTTATTTGCATAATAATGATAAGTCAGATGGCAATGAAAAAGAATATGCAAAGGTAATGTTCCAGGTGGAGATGCTCATAGCAGATGATTTGATGAGTCCTATTTTTGTACCAGAATATCTGTGTAGAAAAGTTGAATTAGAGGATGAATATTATTATAAAGGCAGACCAGTTTATGCAAGAGGAAGAGGTTGTGCTGCTACTTGGGAAAAGAAAGAAGAAGAGATAAATGCAACTGCTATAAAATCATCATTTATTCCAGATTATGAAATTCCAAGTGTAAGTGCACAGATAGATGATATGCCGGAGCATGCCTTTTCGATGCTTCAGATGGGCTTACCAAAGAAAAAGTCAGAAGTTATTCAGAATCTTCGTACATTGACAGAAATGTATGGAAGTTGGATTACAGATGCATTGACAAACGACGAAGCTATGCATGATGATAAATTTAAGGCAACAGGTCAGACTATTATTGATAAATGCAATGATGCAAATCGTAGGATGAATGCTGGAATTGATTTGATTGAAAACAATGATAAGGTATATCAAGCGTTTGTATTTATGAATCAAGCAATGTATTTACAGAGAAGTATTACAGCTTTTTCAAAAGATTATGGTAATGGCATTCCTTGCAGCTTAAGAGATTATATGACTGATATGCCAGAAAAAGGAAGAAAGAAAGATCACAGTGAGTGGAGACCATTCCAGATTGCATTTGTTCTTTTGAATTTATATGGGATTATGGATGGTGAGTCTCCGGAACGAAATATTGTTGATTTATTATACTTCCCTACTGGTGGTGGTAAGACAGAGGCATATTTAGGGCTGATTGCTTTTACTATAGCATATAGGAGACTGACAGCTTCAGATGAAACCGATTATGAGAAAGATGGTGGAGTAACAGTATTTTTAAGGTACACGCTTCGTTTACTTACAACTCAGCAGAGAGACAGACTGATGCGTCTTATTGTTGCAATGGAACAATTGCGTGAGAAGAATGAAAAATTATATGGTAAGGAAAGAATTTCAATTGGATTCTGGGTTGGAGGTAATGTTACCCCAAATAAATTTAGCGAATACAGCGATTCTGATCAATTTAAGAAGAAAGAATTTATAAGGAAGCTTACAAAGCAGATTATTAAATGCCCTTATTGTGGTAAGGAAATCACACGGGATGAATATGACATCAATGAAAAGGGAAAGTATGTCAAAATTCACTGTGCAGATAAGAATTGTATGTTTTCGTTAAAAACAGGAAGAACCATACCGGTTTATCTTGTTGATGAGGAAATTTATGCAAAGTGTCCTACTGTGATTATTTCGACTGTAGATAAATTTGCGAGACTTCCATGGTCTGAACGAGTTGGTTTGCTATTTGGCAGAACAGATAGATATTGTAGTAGATGTGGACATATTGCTATTGGAGAAAAGCATGCAGGAAGACATAATGCAGATGTCGCAGCGGGATTGGAAAGGGCTGAAACGGTTGCATGTAAACCATTCTATCCTCCTGAGCTAATTATACAGGATGAGCTTCATTTAATTACTGGTCCTCTTGGAACGATTTATGGTGGATATGAAACTGTTGTAGAAGAGATGTGCTGTATTGAGAAGAATGGAAAGAAGATTCGACCTAAGTATATTGTTTCAACAGCAACTATTAGAAATGCTGGGGAACAGATTAAGTTTCTTTATGGGAGAAATGAATTTGCACAATTTCCGCCAAGTGGCTTTGATACAAGAGATTCATTTTTTATTAAGGAAGTACCGCTTCCAACTGAAAATTTAGTTGATGCTTCAGAAGAAAAAATCAGTAGAATGATTAGTGATGGGAAAAAGCCATTTCGTCAATATGCTGGTATATGTGCGAGCGGACAATCTGTAAAAACAACGCTTATTCGTTTGTATTCGATTATTTTGCAAACAGCACTAGATATAGCAAAGAATCCGGAATATGAGGATTATATTGATCCATATTACACATTGATTGGGTACTTTAATAGTATTCGAGAATTGGGTGGTGCAGTGCGCCTTCTTGACGACGATATAGCAAGCCGTATTCGTGTTGTAAAGAATAAATATAATAGCTCAGAACAGAGATATCTCAGTTTTGAGGGAAAGAAGGAAATTACATCTCGCATACCTTCATGGGAGATTGCGCAGGTTCTTGAAAAGTTAGCAATTTCTTATGATAAAAACAAGGAGAAGCAAGGCTGTTATGATGTTGTCATTGCAACTAATATGATAGCGGTAGGTATGGATGTTGACCGTTTAGGACTTATGTCAGTTGTAGGTCAGCCAAAGCAGAACTCTGAATATATTCAGGCAACAAGCCGTGTGGGTCGACAGCATCCTGGAATTATTTTTACTGTTTATAATCCTTACAGACCAAGGGATTTGTCTAATTATGAGAATTTTGTTGGTTTCCACTCACAGATGTATAGATATGTAGAAGGAACTACAGCAACGCCATTCGCGGCTAGAGCTAGAGACAGAGTATTACATGCATTGGTAGTTTCTTTACTAAGATTACAGGTAGAGACGATGGCTGATAATGGTGGAGCATCAAACATTAATGATATTTCTGATGAACAAATCAAAGATATAAAAGACAAAATTCTTGAGCGAGTTAAGATAACTGCACCATCGTCTTATGTAGATACAGAGAAAGAAATGGATGAGTTTATCAATACTTGGAAGGACATTGCAAAAGACGAAAAGCTATATTATTTTGTTCCAGCAGTAGCTGATGATAAGAAGAGGCTGCTTACATACTATGGCGAATATTATGGAGACAAAGAAAAACCAACACTAAGTTCTATGCGTGATGTTGAGCAATCATCAACAGTTTTTTATTGGGAGGGTGTCTGATGAATTTTTATAAAAAATTGGGCGAGATTCGTCCGAATCAGTTAATAACTACATATGGACCAGGCTCTATAATGGATGCTGTAAATGATTCATTGACAGTTTTAGATATAGAGTACTGGGATACTAACAATATTGGTAAAGAAATTAGAGATGCAAGATTGGCTAGTTATATGAATGTTCGACGATTCTTTATGCCAAAGACAGGTGGAAAAGAGGATATTCCAGTTGTGTCATTTCCATACTATCATGTGTGTTCAAAGGGAACATGTAAATTCTTATTTGATATGAGAGATTACTTTGATATGGACCAGTACAAAAAGAATCAAGGTGAAGTGAAATGCCCTAAGTGTGGATTTCCAGCATACCCTTCGAGATTTATAACAGTATGCGAAGATGGGCATATGGACGATTTCCCTTGGAGATGGTGGGTACATCATGGAGAAACAAGTTGTAAAGAAGATATGTACCTAAAATCAATGGGTAATACTTCATCACTTGCAGAACTCCGTGTTGAGTGTAATTGCGGTGCAAGGAGAGTTATGTCTGGAGCAATGCAGAAGGAAAAATTTGCTGGTCTATGCTGTTCAGGAAATCATCCGCATAGACCAGGAGCAAAGGCGAAAATTTGTAAGAAGAGTGTAATACCTAGCCAGCGTGGTGCATCTAATGTGTATTTTACAGTCACAAGAAATGCAATATCAATTCCACCTTGGACAAATCCTATTAATGATATCATGGGTGCACAAAGAGCAACTATTGAAACATTGGTAGAGGCTATGGGAGAAGAGGCAGGTCTTTCATTTGCTTATCAGAAGTATTTTGGAGATAAATATTCTTATGAAGACTTTAAAGCTGCCTATGATAGATTAAGCCAAAATATCAAAGAGTTTACTGAACTTAAAGAAATGGAGTATGCAGCTATTACGCATCATGAGGATGTCGAGTATCAACATGATGTTAAGTACTTCAAAGCAGAAGAAGTTGCTTTGAGTGAAAGTTTAAAAGAGTATATTTCTAGGATTATTAAAATACATAGATTACGTGAAGTACGAGTTTTGACAGGTTTTACAAGATTGGAAGCACCAGAACCAGAAGTGGATGAGCAGTCACATATCGTAAAATTGAAGTGCTCTTCGGGAGAAAAATGGCTTCCGGCAGTCGAAATCAATGGTGAAGGTGTATTCATTGAATTAAATAAGGAAAAAATAAACAAGTGGATGCAGATAGAGACTGTGAAATCTCGTTCTGATAAATATGAGGAATGTTATGCAGCATATTGTCAGAAAAAAGGATGGGAGAATTTTAAACCAAGAAATGCAGAGTATGTGTTGTTACATACACTTTCACATATGTTGATTAAGGAAATGTCTATGCAGTCAGGATATTCATCATCTGCATTACATGAACGCATTTATAGTAGTGAAAATATGTGTGGAATTTTAATTTACACAGGTGCGGCGGATAAGGAAGGTTCACTAGGTGGACTTGTTGAACTTGGCGGAATGAATAAGTTTTTGCCGCTTTTAAAAGGGGCACTGGAGAATGGTTTAACATGTACAACAGACCCAGAATGTTTTATGAAGAATCCGACGAGTGAGAGATTAAATGGGGTTGCCTGTCATTCTTGTACTATGATATCAGAAACTGCATGTGAAAATGGTAACCGCCTACTTGATAGAGCATTAGTTGTACCGGTACCGGAGCATGAGAAAATGGGATATTTCAGAGAATTGGTGAGAGATTTATGTGGAATACAAGTGTAAAAATCGAATATATCGCAGGTCTGATTGTAGATGCACTTGAAAATTATTCTGTTAATAGAGAGAATGCACAGTTTCGTCTTGTGATTGAAGAACTTAGAAATCATTTTACTAATTGTTCTGAACAAGAGATAACAGATATAATCAGTCTTTGTATGAAGATGTATTCGTCAAAGAAAATTGAACACGCAGAACTTGTTCTTACTTCACCAGATTCATTCCGTGTGAAAACATTAAGAACCAAAGATACAATGCGTAATATGATAGAGAATACGGAAAAGAGTCTTACTATAACTGGTTATTCAATCTCAGATTATTTTGCCGAAATGCTCGATGTTATTATTAAAAAAAGCCAGCAAGGAGTATATGTTCGTATATATGTAAATGATATAGAAAAGCAGAAAGAAGCACTTGACAGGCTGATGTCATATCGTTCGAGATTCTTACAGATATATGAATATCAAAAGCAAGAAGATGACAAGATGGCAGCATTGCATGCGAAACTTATTGTATCAGATGTAAAGAAATCACTGGTGTCGTCAGCTAATCTTTCATATCACGGAATGCAAGGAAATATTGAAATGGGATTCTTGATTGAATCCCATGATAAGGCAAAGCAGATTGAAGAAGTTATGAAAGAAATGGTAAGGATGAAAGTATTCTCAAAATTAAGAGAGTAGGTGTTGTTTTGCGAAAATTAGAAATGAAATATTTTAACACATACTATTTTTGTTCAATAATTCAATATATTATTGAGGACTCTAGCTTGGATTATGCTAGAACATTGGCAGAATTTACAGATCCGTTAAGTGAATGTGAAAGAGAAGATTTTTCTAAAGAATCATATCTTCATAGCTTTGTAGATTTTGCTGTGGAAAGAATTCTTTTCGAACAAAATAAGTATATGGCGTTAGATGTTGAAAGTGCTATTGATGCAGATAGATTTGAAAATGTAATTGGTAAAAAACATGAAGTATTCTATAGATATGGATACAAATACACTACATTCGAATTGGCGATTATGCATTATCAAGGATGCATTGAAAAAATGGAAGATTGGATTGCAAAAAATATAACTCCAGATGAGTTTGAAGCTTTGGATGTTGCCACACAATATACTAATTATCTTGAGGACAATTATTATGATGTGATTGATTGTATTAAGAACGAAGTAGTCTATTTGCTGTTTCAGAACAGAGAGTTTTTGATGCATTTTAATATATTTATGTCAGATGTGCTCCTAGGGAAGTCAGATAGAAAAAATGTTCCACTATGGGTAAAACGTGCAGTCAAATATGGAGACCGTTGCAAATGTGTTATGTGTCAAAAGGATCTATCCGGAATCATGGATATTGAGGAACAATATGAGAATCAATACGATCATATTGTTCCTTTAGAAGATGGTGGACTCAATGATGTATCAAATATGCAATTGATGTGTAGTAAATGTAATAAAGAAAAGGGAATAAACATTTATACAAATAATATATATCATTTTTATTATGATAATTAATGAGAAAGAAGGTGTCATAGGATGGAGCAGAAAGAATTACAGGTAACATTTGATATAAATACAATAGATCACTTGGGGGTAAAACTATATTCAACGATTCCACCAATGATTGCAGAGTTGGTATCAAATGCTTGGGATGCTGATGCAAATAATGTTTATATAAACTTCAAAAATGAAGGTGAGAAGACTATTACTGTTTCTGATGACGGCATTGGAATGACATTTTCTGAATTAAATGATTATTTTTTGAAAATTGGAAGAAATCGTAGAGTTGAAATGCATAAAGATGAAACTGATGGTGGAAGAAAAGTGTTAGGTAAAAAGGGGCTTGGAAAGCTGTCAATGTTTGGAATAGGTAAAAAAATTACGATTTCAACTGTTAAATCTGGCATCAAGAATACTTTTGTAATGGACTATGAGCAGTTAAAAGATTGTGAGGGAAATGTATATAAGCCTACAGTTATTGATTATTGTATTAAAACTGACGAAAAAAATGGAACCTCTTTTTTTATTGAGCATTTATCAAGAAAGTCGGATTTTGATATTGAAAGACTACATAGAAATTTGCAAACTAGATTCCATATTTATTCAGATAAATTTGTTGTACATATAAATGATGATGAAAAATATGAAATTAATTCAAATGATATCCCGGAGGATAAATGTCAGTTTGTATGGAAATTTCCAGAAGATTTTGAAAAAGATTTTGATACGGAAACTTATAAATTCAAAGATTTATTCGAATTTGGCAAAGTTAAAGGAGTACAAGGAAAGATATATACATCACAAACACCATTGAATAAGGATGTTCAAGGAATAGTATTATTTTCAAGAGGAAAACTTGTTCAGGAACATAGTTCATTTGATGATAGAGCAAACGATAATTTTTTTCAATATATGTCAGGAAGTTTTGATGTAGATTTTATAGACAATAGTTTTGACGTTGATAATTGTTCTACAGATAGAAAATCTCTTGCGTGGGATATAGATGAGAATGAGGAGTTATTTAAATTACAAGAACTTATAAAGAAACTTGTGTCTATAGCTCAAAAGAAGTGGAGGGAGCAAAGAAAAGCGGAAAAGAAAAGGAAAGTATCTTCTCATGGTTATGATGTAGACGAATGGATAAAAGCTCTCAATCCAGCAGAAAGACCTTTAGCACAGAAGTTAACAAATGCAATTATTGAAAATGATGATATTGCTGAGGATATAGCAGCAGATTATATTGGATGTATTAAAGATATGTATAGCTTTGAGGGATTTAAACAATTTACTGCAGAGTTAGATGAATTACAAGAATTAGATAATGAGCATGCTATAAAATTACTTACAGACTGGAACACTATTGAAGCGAAAGAATATGCCAAGATTGCTATAGGTAGAGTAAAGACTATTGAACAATTTGAAAAATTTATACAGACTAATGCATCTGAGAGAGATGTTATCCAAAAATTTCTAGAAGAATTTCCATGGCTGTTAGATGCAAAGATGTCAAAGTTTGAAAGAGAAATTACCTATACAAAGTTATTGAAACAAAAATTTAATGATGAATCTATATTACCAGAAAGTAATAGAAGATTGGATTTTTTGTGTACAAATAGTGCAGGTGTTATTCATGTTATAGAATTAAAAAGACCAAGGATAAAATTGACAATGAAAGAGATACAACAAATTTGCGAGTATGTAGAGTTTATAGAAACACAGTTTCCGCAAACACAGGGAAATGTGAATGGATTTTTGATATCTGATAATATGACATATGAACCAGGAGCAAATAAGTATAGAAAAGGATTAGAAAAAGAGGGTATTTTTATTAAATCATATTCGGATTTGCTTGCAGAAGCAAGAAGATATAATGATGATTTATATAAAATGTATGAAGACATAAGCATGAAAAAGAATAATAAATCTGATAAATAAGGATATATAATGTAGTTAAAGAATAAGTTTATCACTTTGAATGAGCTTGTGAATTTAATTGATAGTAAACATAAAACAATAAATGATAGAATCTGTTTTTGAATACGAAAAAGCTTAATTATATATTGAGATAGTTTTATCAATCATAAAATAAAGAAGGAGTGAATTCATGGACATAAAGCAGCTAATTGGTGAAACCACAGATTATGACAAAAAGCTTGCTCTTGAAGAGAAGAAACCTAAAAGTTGGTGCAAGAGCATCAGTGCGTTTGCTAATTGTTTTGGTGGCAAGTTGATATTTGGTGTATCTAACAATAGTGAATTAGTGGGACTTGCTGATGCAGAAAGTGATGCGGAGAAAATTAGTGAAGCAATAAAAATACATTTGAATCCAATACCAGAGTTTAAGCTTTCGTTTGAAAAAGATGGGGACAAGACTTTTGTTATTGTAGAAGTTATGAAAGGGTAGCAGACACCATACTATTATGAGGGAGACGGGCAACTTGTCGCATTTATGCGTATAGGAAATGAAAGTGTTCCAGCGACTCCTTCACAACTAAGAGAACAGGTTCTTCGTGGTAGCGGTGAAAGCTATGATAGCCTGAAATCAAGATATGATTTTGACAATATGTCATTTACAAAATTGAAATCAGTATATAAGCAGAGAACAGGAAATACATTTGAAGATACAGATTATGAATCATTTGGATTGATTGAAGAAAAAGGGAATCTGACGAATGCTGGAGCACTTCTGGCAGATGAATCACCTGTGCGTCATTCCAGATTGTTTTGCACTAGATGGAATGGACTTACTAAGGCATCTGGAATTGTAGATGCACTTGATGATAAGGAATATACTGGCAGTCTTGTCACATTGTTGCAGGCGGGAACTGATTTTGTGAGAAATAACTCTAAGAAGGCATGGCGTAAGGTTGGGGACGGCAGAATTGAAATGCCGGATTATCCGGATCGGGCAGTACTGGAAGGTGTAGTAAATGCATTGATTTATAGAAATTATATGGAGATAGGCAGTGAAGTTCATATAGATATGTTTGATGACAGAATCGAAATATATTCACCGGGTGGAATGGTAAGTGGAATATCTCTAGAAGGAAAAGATTTATTAAAAATTCCATCAAAGCGAAGAAATCCGATATTAGCTGATATATTCAGTCGTTTGAAATACATGGAGCGTAGAAGCAGTGGGTTTAAGAAAATATTGGCAGACTACGAGGGACAAGTTGAATTTGATGAGTCTAAGATGCCAATCTTTGATGCAGATAATGATGATTTTACATTGACTTTGTATAATCTGAATTATGAACACGATTATGTGATGAGTGTTAATGACACTATGAATGGCACCCAAGATGGCACTCAAGGTGGCACTCAAGATAAATTACAGGGACAAATCTTTGATATGATAAAAGAAAATCCACAAATTTCTACATCAGAAATAGCAACAAAGTTAGGAATTGGTGTAAGGACTGTGAAGAGGAGAATTAAGCAAATGACAAATATCGTATATGTTGGAAGTGGATATAGTGGTCATTGGGAGATTAAAGAGTAGTAAGTGCACTATATTATTCAAACTGTTAAAAGAGAAAATTGCTGATGGCGAAGAAACAGGAGGTACATTACTTTGTAGTTAGTCTCGTGAGCTTTGAGATTTTGTGAGACTACATGATATAGCTGCAATGCGATAAAATTTGCGTTTGTGGTGGACTTGTAATATCAGTTTTTAGGTAGTCTTATTTTTTGAAGGCATTTCTTGAGGCTAACAAGAGATTGAGGAGGTTTAAAATTATGGACATAAGTGAAAAAGAGTGGAAACTATTTAGAAAAATTATCGGATTGGCAAAAAAATATATGGAATGTTTCATCAAAGAGTATGTAAACTTTTAAGTTATACATAGAACGATTATAGGTAAGAGTATTTTTATGACAAATGATAAGGGTTTGGCTATAATCTACAATAGGTAATTTATTAGCAAAAAGGAAGAGGTTACAATGCATAGGGTTACACGAAAAAGTATAAAAGATTCAGATATTGATTTGGCAAGAGTTGAGAAGCGTTTGTCAGAAATTGCAGAAGAAATAAAAATTAATAACAAAAACAATTTAACGGACATAAATGTTATATGTGAAGAAATTTTTGGACAAATATTAAATAAACTATATGATATAAAGTTGGTTTCGATGTCAGCAGAAGTTTCTGGAAATTATATAGCTGTGGACTTAGTTGATTATGAAAAGCGAATTGCATACCAAGTAACTTCACAAAATATTCGTAACAAAATTGACAGGACTCTTGAAAAATTTAATTCTTCGGGCATGTACAAGGATATTGATGAAGTTCACTTCCTTATATTGAGTTCAGATGAACATAGATATAATGGTAAAGATACAAAATGTTTAAATAACGGAAGAATATTTTCTTACAAAGAAAATATAATGAATTTCAAAAAACTTATACATGAAATAGAAAAGAAAAATGAAATAGAAAATGATTTTATTGTAGACATATATGATTGCATTAGTATGGTATATGATTCGGGACGATTAAAATATTTTAGTATTGTAAATGAAACAGAATTATTGATGAGAACAGCAACTTATGATTTAGATGAGACAAAATCTTGGCTAAAAGGATATGGAGATATACATTTATCCGCATTTATTCCATTGTCTTATAAAGGTGAGTTAAGTTGTATGCTTCAAATTAGGCAACATAATTTGTCAGGGGTATACATTACATTTGATCAAGAGATGTTATTAGAGGACTATTTTGTATCAGAAACGGAGTTTGAAAATAAACATCATGTTGGTAGATATGAGGATGAAGAAGAAATATGTATGCAGATTCAAAATATGCGTATTAATTTGAATGCACATACTGCATATCATATATATAAATTATTTGAGGAGCTTAAAGAAGAGTATTTCGCAACAAAAAGAGAGATTGACAGCATTCTTGGAACTAATGGTTTGAGTAGGGTGGGAAATAGATACTTGCTTATGACAATTGATATAATGGAATGGGAGGAAATATTATTTTTTGCGAGAAATCATGATTGGTTCCAAGAAGATGGCGAATTAGAGTGGAATATATTCAATAATAATTGTAGTAGAAATAGTTTGATACTGTCACCAAATGTAAACGGAAATATTCGAGGCGATATATTAGCTACAATATCAGTAATTCCTAATAAAACATGGAATAATAAATTGGATTTATATTGGGAACCGGGGTTTAAGGCTAATGAGAGATGTATGGATAGATTTGATAATGTTGTTAAATGGAAAGCTGATTATACCGCAGAATGGATAAAAAATAGGCTGTTGGAGAAATCACACACTTATTATGAAAAATGTAATGGTAAGAAATCTTTTTGGCAGAAAATATGGAATTGAATTGATAAACTAAAACTAGTAGATTAAAGGGAAAGTAAATAATTCTCTTGTTTAAGAAAAAGTATGAATACAAATTATGAATGGTACTAACCATTAGTACCACAAAATTTCTTATTGCAGAATTAGCGGTTGCAGATTATAATTTCCATAGGTTGACTTGAAAAACATCAGATTATTATTTTATGAATAGTAACCAAACCTGCAAGCCACCGGAACTACACACAATAATGAAAAAATGCAATGGTACTGGATTGGTACTAAAAATATGTGAAACGAAAAATAATGTGTGGAAAAGGTGTGAGATATCAATACAAGATAGTATAGATAACTGCATTGAAATAATCTGAATCAAACCAGAATCTGCGAGTTTGAATAAAATATCCATCAAAAAGCCCATAAATAGAGAATCTGATGTTGCATTTAATGTTGAGCCATTGCAGGTTGTGGGAAAAAATGAGCAAACTATCGAAGGTTTGAGAACGAGTATTATAATCGACAATGCTAATTGTCCTAAAGAATATAAGTTTACTTTCGAATTAGAAGATGGAGACAGATTTGTAACAGCGAAGTAATTCTTAGGAGAAAAGTACGATACTAGAGAGGTTTTGGTATTCGATAAAGATAATAATATGAAATATATTTTTGAGCCAGCGTGGGCTAAGGATACGAATGGTGAAAGTTTAAATTCATATTATAAAATAGAAGGGAATTCTTTGATTAAGGTTGTGGATTTTGATGAGAATACAGCCTTCCCAGTTGTAGCAGATCCATCATGGTGGCAGATAACTAAGTGTGTCGCTACAGTTGGAGCTGTAATCGTTGGTACTATTTTTTCAGTTGCAAAGATTGCAAAAATTAAAAAATAGATAAAAGCTTTAGGCGGAGTTCGTGAAGCAGTTATTTTGATGATGGGAGCTATAAGTTTTGCAAAAAAAGGAGCAGAAGTTACGAAAGCATTGGGAAAGCTGTGTGCTGCAATATTGGGGGTAGATACAATTATTGAAAACTGTCCTGGCATAAAATCGACATATAAGAAAGTGAAGAAAAAACTTGGTAAATAGGGAGAAGAGTTATGGCAAAAAGTGAATTACCTGAAGATATTAAGATTTACAGAGATACACAATCAAAATGTTTATTGTTTGCTAGAGCATTTTTAGCAATAGTTTTTATTATTATGTTTCTATTAGGGAAGAAACCATATGAACTGTTATTGATAGATGCTGTTTCTTATTTGGTAGAAAACATATTAAATTATAAAAAATTGCGAAATAAAGAAGATTTAATTGCTGTAGTTGCTTTAGTAATACTGGTTATTGCATTGAGCATCTTGGTTATATCAAAATATATATGATAGCACATTATGTTTAAAAGAGTTAAAAGGGCATCCTTCTTCGGATGTCCTTTTTAAATAAGTTCATGGAATTTCTACTTTAGTAAAAGAGGTTAATGAAATTGTAAAAAGAGTAGAAATATGAATATAAAGATGGTAGAATAATCACGTGGCAACACTATGGCAACACGAGATCAGAAGGATAATACAAATTA
>OGZZ01000389.1_pt1 | contig 34772 bp, 24 predicted proteins | sample 1577021 | NCBI WGS metagenome assembly OGZZ01 (sample SAMEA3541526, study PRJEB24748) | human gut metagenome | biome: human gut; feature: human-associated habitat; material: faeces | place: China | collected 2012
TGTAGCTGCGATTTAGTTTAAGTCACTTTGCATAATAAATTTGTTGGCATAAGAACTGGGTACGGGTTTCGCTTATGTGGGCAAAGAATATCGTTTAGAAATAGGCGAAACGGAAAACTTTATCGACTTGCTCTTTTATAATCTTTCGCTTTCCTGCTATGTAGTGGTAGAGGTAAAGATCGGTAAATTTGCTTTTGCCGACATCGGTCAATTAGGTGGATATGTGGTAGCTTGCAATCATTTACTGCGTAAGGAAGGACGGGATAACCCAACCATCGGCTTACTGATTTGCAAAGAGAAAGACCGCATACAAGCTCAGTATGCTTTGGAGTCGAGCAGCCAACCTTTGGGTATTTCCGAATATGATCTGGAGAAGTTCTATCCTGAAAAAGTGGAAGGTACTATGCCTACCATTGAAGAGATAGAAGCTAAATTAAGAGATAACTAACAATGAAACCAACGATTTAACCCGCTAAATTCTCATTTATGGAAGAGTGGAAAGAATATAAATTAGGAGAAATATTTGATTTCAATAACGGCTTATCCAAAGGAGGCAAATTCTTTGGACATGGTTATGATTTTGTTTCATTCAAGACTGTTTTCAAGAATCATTTCTTACCCAATACACTAGATGATTTAGTTGAGTCATCAAAAAAAGAAAGAGAAAAATTCTCGGTAAAAGAAGGGGATGTTTTCCTGACTCGTACCAGTGAAACACAAAATGAACTGGCATATAGTTGTGTTGCACTAAAAGATTATCCAAATGCTACTTATAATGGTTTTACAAAAAGACTTCGTCCTAATGGAAAAATCAAGATTGATTCAATTTTCTCTGCCTATTTTTTCAGAAGTGCTATTTTTAGAAATCAAGTTACATCTATGTCTAACATGGTAACAAGAGCCAGTTTAAGTAATGAAATGTTGGATAGAATGAGTATTAAAATACCAAGTTATGATTTACAAAAGACTATTGGCAAAATACTTTTCAGCTTTGATGCAAAAATTCAATTAAATAAACGTATAAATGATAATTTAGAGCAGCAGGCACAAGCGTTGTTCAAGTCTTGGTTTGTGGATTTCGAACCGTTCAAGGATGGGAAGTTCGTGGAATCGGAACTGGGAATGATTCCTGAAGGGTGTCGCGTTGGTAAAGCCGAGGATTTTTATAATATTAATATTGGTAAGACCCCACCACGAAAAGAGCAAGTATGGTTTTCCAGTAATTCATCAGATTATATATGGGTATCTATTTCAGATTTAGGATCATGTGGAAGATTTGTTTTAACATCATCTGAATTATTGACACATGAAGCCATCAAAAAGTATAACATTATACTTGTTCCCAAAGATACGATTCTTCTAAGCTTTAAACTTACAATCGGAAGAGTTGGAATTGCGGGAACTGAATTAACAACTAATGAAGCTATAGCAAGATTTATCACATCGGATAAAAATAGGGAATATACATATTTCTTATTAAAAGGGTATAATTACGAAAAGCTTGGAAGCACATCATCCATTGCAACTGCTGTCAATTCTAAAATAATTAAGGCGATGGTAGTTCTGATGCCGGATAAAGAAATACTTAAAGCATTCAGTTCATTGACTAAACCGTATTTCGACCAAATACTAAGAAATGAACAGGAAAGTATTAGGTTAACAATTCTACGCGACACACTTCTCCCGAAGCTAATGTCAGGAGAACTAAAAATTAACGCAACTGAAGTATTATAGATTACGATGAACAAATCAATAAACATACTTGATAAAGAATATCTGCAATGGGTGAAAGACCTTTGCGGTCGCTATCGTCAAAGCCAAATAAAGGCAGCGGTGAAAGTAAATGTGGAACAGTTGAAATTCAACTGGCTTTTAGGTCGTGACATTGTTGAATTGCACGTAGAAGAACGCTGGGGCGAAAGTGTTATCACTCGATTGAGCAAAGATTTACGTGAAGCTATACCCAATGCGGCTGGTTTGTCAAAGAGCAATATTTACTATTGTAGGAAGTTTTATTTGTTATACAAGGATGCTCTGAAAACTTTCCACCAACTTGGTGGAAAAAATGAAACGGAATTATTCCACCAAGTTGGTGGAATATTTGAAGTCCCATGGAGACACCATTGCTTGATAATGGATAAAGTGAAAGACGATATAGACAAAGCTCTGTTCTATGTTCACCAGACGGTGGAGAACGGCTGGAGTCGTAGTATGCTGCTCAATTTCATTAGCACCGACCTTTATGAGCGGCAGGGCAAGGCACTGACTAACTTTACAAAAACATTGCCTGATGCGATGAGCGACCTTGCACAGGAGTTGACCAAAGACCCCTACAATTTTGCTTTCACGGGTATAACTGGGCGTTACAATGAACGGTTGCTCAAAGATGCTCTACTGAATAACATTACCCGATTCCTGATGGAACTAAACTATATCGCACGTTTCATTACTCAATCAATACGATAAACGATACATAAAATAATATTTATATTGCTAAATTTTCCCATTTACAGGGTCTTTACAGAGTCAAGTCTAAATCAATATAAAAAATACGGTCCTGCTGACCCGTTGCATTACATATCTATGCCGAAGCCTAGGATACAGTGGGGGCATTAACCCTCCACACGGGGACAGAACCGTAATATCGCGAAACTACGAACATATTTTTAATATGTTCGTAGTCGTTTACGACTAAAGGCTCCTTGGCTTCCAGTCGGCAAAATAGACATGTAATGCCCTACAAAGATAAGACTATTTCCTTATAAAGCCAATAAAATCAATGTTTTATTATAAAATAATGCAGAATGGTATATAAAAATCTCAATAAAAAGATACGACCCTGATCCCCCGCTGCATTACAAATCTATTAGCCGCAGCCTAGGATATGAGTGGGGTAATTAACCTACCACACGAGGAACACAGAGCCGTACTATCATTAACTGCAAAGTATATATATACCTGCAACTGACGACAACTAAGGATCTCCTAAGACATATAAACGACTTAAATATTGTAATGCAATACAAAGGTGAACATAAAATCCGAGAAAACCAAAGCACCAAGCATTATTCTTATAGCAAATGCACATTATATATCGCCTAAGATAAAATGACTGATATTTTAAAGAATTGAATCTAAACAGAAAAATCACCTTTGAAACACAATGTAACAAAGGTGATTTATTTGCACTAATTTCATTTCAAGATATTATTCCCGAAAGCTACTCTTTATTTTTCTGCGGTACTTCAATCCCCTCCGGCCATATAGCAGTTGTATAAGCCACAGCATCATTTCCATTACCGGTCAAGTCTTTTGCAATGTTATTTCCTTTACCTTCGTTGAACTTCCAGTAAGCTTTCAAACCAGTAGTTTGGGGATCAACATCATACATATTCCTGTAAATTTCTTCTTGTGAACGGAGCACATTCCATATACGTACTTCACAAATCTCTCCATTTAATTGCCGACTCATATCGTCGGGGTCTCCATAAGAGTGTCCTATCTTAAACATAAAGTCTCCTTTCTTCTGTTTTCCAAGGTTTATGGCTTCCCCATTTCCGTAATCGTCAATGCGGCTCTGCTCTTTACCATCTACATACATAATAGCAGCCTTTGTCTCCGTGTCATAAGTAACGGCAACATGATACCACTCACCAGGTTGCAACAGTTTACCATCATTGGCATTTGGAAATTTCATTTCATTAACCGCAAATTGCAATTGCTGTCTAGGAAAGCCAGAATCACCAAAACGTAACAAACAATATTGCTCAATACCCATAATGGATGAGATTTCAGTAAGAGGATCAAATCTATTCACTCGAACAACAGCTTCGAAAGTAAGTTGCTTCAATCCGTTTACTACATTAGCAGTAGGACTACCGGCAACAAATCCCGGTATCTCAAAATAATTGTTAGCAAGACTGACAGCAGTAGTTATAGCACTGGAACGACGCACTATGTAACAGATATTTTTAGATCCGCCCAATATGCTCATCCCTCCTGATGCTTCTCCAATAGTAACAGGTAATAGAAAGCTAGTGTCAATATCCAAGTCTATCAGGTTGGAAAATTCAATAGTTACCATTTCCGAATCTACACTTCCCTTAGGAATGACAACATGCTGGGTGGAGAACTTATAATACTTAGCATCCAACATTGCATAATTATTCCCTAAACGTGCATTATAATAACTTATCAATGAAGGATCTGTCCGAAAGCTGACATCTATATCCTGCTCAGCAGGATATGCCAGTACAGCAGAAATCTGTTGCTGTCCATCCTGTTTAAGATTATTAAATGTAAAATTAGCTATATCCTTCACTTTCGCCGCATCAATATATACACTATTACCAAAAGGAGATTCCTTAGTATAATCTTTGTTGTCACAACCTGTTATTAATAACAGGAAAACCATGACCAAACAATTATTACTTATTTTCATTATATTCTTGTTTTGAATTATCAGACTCATTATATCTTTAGTTTTAAGATTCATTTTATTTCTCACATTCCGGACGGACGTACCCATCCTTTTGAATACACATTATACATCTGGCGCAAAAGCCAGTCCAACGGTTTATAAGTATAAGAATACTCACCGGAAATAAATCCCCAATCATAAGGAGGATAGATGGATTGCCCCCAATAAGCACCATCATCCATCATAGCGTTAATGCCATCTCCTATCGCGATATCGTTCACCATTCCTTCATACATATTTTGCTCATTGGCTGTAAGATCAAACGCATATACAACAATATTATTTTTTTTACGCTTATTCATTTTCCAATCCACCATCCTATATTGCGATTTATCTCTCAAAGGATTTTCTCCTTTTTCATATAATGGAATAACCAAACTTCCATAACATTCCGGTGCCAGCCCTATAATAGGTTTACGAGTATATTCACTATAAGGATGCTCTGCGTCCCATGGTTCTATAATCTGTACCACTTCTTTTCCACTATCATACGCATGCCACGCATAGTCTATATACTTACCTACCTCAATGCCGCCACATCGATTTACATCATAAAAATATTCAGTAGCTTCTCCCTTATCAACAACTGTCAGCAACTTTTCAGGAAGTGCATCCCGCAATGCTTTTATTAGTTTAGGATAAGAGACTGTATTCATAGCAAACATACCTTCCTTGTTATAAGTACTCACTTTGTCCCAGAGATTTATTCCATCCAAACGATAAAGTTCTACCACATTTTTCACCTGTTGAACAAAATCTGCAAGCTGCATATCGTTTAAATTACAAAAGCCAAACCCTTTATTACCATTTTCAATGCTAAGACATACTTTACGTCCGTGTTCCTGAAGCGGACGAATAAACTTATCCGCCTTTTCCAACACATCACGTATGTCACTACTCAAATTGAGCAGTGCACGTCCTGTTGCAGACTCATAGTCCATTGTCACAATTCGTAGATTCACGATACTACCTATATTATGTAAAGCTTGAGTATAATCTATCTGATTAATTTTTTGAATTCCATAAACATCAGCTATCAACGGTTGATAAGTTGAAGTATTCACATAGAAAACAACAAATGCATCAGGTAGCATTGGCGGCATATCTATTTGTTCATACTGGTTATTAGGATAACAAGTCGTTATTCTTTTCCGAATATTTACAATATAATAAAGCACCTGTTTCTTAGTATCCACCTTTACTCCTGTAGGTATTTCTTCCATAGTTAATGGCAAAAGATATGGAGTATCAGTATTCAGTCCGGCTGTGGATATAGTAAATTTGATTTTGGCAGATTTTTGTTCTCCAGCATCTATTGAAAGAACTCCGCCATTTTCGAACTGCACATTCCCAGCCGGCAATGTATTCAATTTGGAATTGTTTTCCTCATTATAATCTTCTACAAGCTTCTCGTTTACAACGGCTGTGACAGTCAACCTGCTTCCGGCTGATTGTGACAGTGAATAGAATATTTCCTCTGTGGCAGATTCGTCCCCTTCCGTCAACTCAATAAATGCTTTATTAGTCAATGTAGTTGTGTTACGCAGGGCACCTGCAATATTATCCATAGCCGTCTCGTCAGGCATTCTGTCCGCATTCATTGAGATAGTCTCTTCGGTACACCCTGTTACTCCTATTTTCAGTAACAATACTAATATAAAATGTATGATAAGATTCTTTTTCATATTAATTCTTTTTTATTTCGATGGGTTCATTAGTTGAATAGCCGTTCGTGTAATCTCGTAATTCCTTATCGGGCTATAATAATCATTGCCTATAGCATAAATTCCCAATCCAGCTAATGGACCAAGAGCAACCACACGGTCAGTCATTAAAGTTACAGCCTCTTGTTTTACACCAGTCTCATCAATTACTTGTCCGCCCATTTGAACAGATAACAATAATTTATCTTTAGACAATAAACTATTGGCAAGAATCCCCGTCACCTGCAATTTCAAATCGGTTACATTGGTCAACTCTGCAGTATTCAACACAATATAATTCAATTTGTCAAAGTCTGCTTCATCAACGAAAGCCGGATTTCCTTCCAATACCAATAATTTATCCTGTCCCGTAGCAGTAGATAATTTAGAAACAATCAGCCGTGATTTCTCTTTATACGATGCCAATTCAGCATCAGTTCCATTATAGAGCGGAAGACCGGTAAAAGCAAATCCGTCCAGATTGAGTTCGGCCGACGTAGCAATTTCTTTATCCAACCAACTATTTAATGCCGTGATATCTGTTAAGGAAGAGGCGTGAGCTACATAATCTATCAAATAAAGCACCCGGATACTCTTTTCCTGCAATAGAGGGATATCCTCCCGATCATAATCAGAGATTTGGTGAGAATTACCCAAGGTCACAATATCCAACGAATCCGGCAATGCCCGAAGATAACTACCTTCATTTAGCGATTTTTCCGGAGAATTATCAAAGTGCGCATATGACAAGTAATGTTTACTTTGTTTGTAGGTACGTAATGCCTGCATATAACGCGCCCATAGTTCCGGATTCTGTTCTTTCGCACTATTAATATCAATATCTACAATTTCAGGTTCATTCCAGTCATCACAAGCAACAGGCAATAAAAAAGCCGTTAAAAACAGAAGACTATAAATGAATTGTTTATATATTATTGTTTTCATATAAATTCTTTTTCATTCTTTTATTCGTATTCAAACTCTCTCGTCAATTGAGATAAGATTTCTTATCCCACCACAATCTCGTTCCCCCATTGTCAGGACCTCCTAACATACCTATCGCCAAATTGATATTCGAAAGATTTTCAGTATATTCTGTAGGCGGATACCACAAACGACGGATCATATGCTCGGAACTGATGCTACCACCACTTTTGTTTTCTATAACCGGCATAAGATGAGGATATCCTGTACGGCGGAGTTCACTCCATGACTCAACACCTAAAGGGAAATTAGCAATCCATTTTTGAGTGATGATACGTTCAAGATTACGTTCAAAATTATCCGCACCATCTTCCCAAGCAATAGTAATAGTACTTCTCGGACCTTCCCAATCAGTATAGGCAAATGTCGGATCATTGTACGCTTCCGGAGTGTCAGTCGAATTCTCCGCATAGGTTTCAGAGCCCGACAGACCATATTGTTCAAAAGAAAGAGCTATCGCCATATTATATAAATCTTTAGCTTCCCCACCCATATTCCAGCCTCGCAAGGCACCTTCGGCACGTAAGAAAGTGATTTCTGCGGCATTCATCCATAAAAAAGGACTGGTACTGCTGATAATCGGTATGCTGTATGCATTTACCATCTCATCCTTGGTAGTCACATCAATGCCAATACGAATACCCGCGTATCCATCAACCTCTTGCGGTTGGAAGTTTTCATCATATACAATCATTTTCACTGTAGTGAACATCTTTTCCCGACGCGGATCTTTATAACCATTCATATATGAGATAATATCAGCCCCCGCACGCTGGTCATTCCAGTCATTAAAAATCATAGCAACCCTATTTTCTTCCACTTTCAAGAAAGCGTTATCATTTATTTCCGTCATTACGCCTGCCGTTACAGCTTCTTCGGCTATTCGTTGTATTTCCGCCTGCATTTCCGGTACATAAGTCAAGCGCATGGTCATACGCAATTTGAGTGAATTAGTAAATTTGAGCCATTTGGAAAGATCGCCTTGATATACATCATCAAATTTACGAAAAGCTTCCGCACTCAAATTGAGATTATCCCTAAGGACATCACTCACTTCGTCCAATTCACTGAACATTTGCTTATATACCTCTTCCTGCGAATCATAAGGTACGGTAAGAGAAATCTTACCTGTTTTAGAAATGATTTTTGAATAAGGAATCGGACCGTACATATCTGTCACACGCTGCATGATGACCACACGAAACAGTTTCCCCAGTGCCAACGCCACAGGATCGTCTGTTTTATCCAACAAGTCCCGATAAAACGGATAAGTACGGGTGACTAAATCTGAAAAAGGAGCTTCTTGCCAATCTATTGGTGGATTATACGTTTCAAACTTAGCCGTCCATTCTACAGTACAACCAATGTAACCGGCAAACGCACCTGCGCCAAGTGCTTCAACAAACTGATAGAGATGTTCTTCCGTAGGAATCACCAACCCTTGTAATCCTTTAAGACTGGCGCCTACGTTATAACTTTCACGCCCCAGCTCTTCTTTGTCAACCTGATAATCCTTCCGGTTGACTTTATCGAAATTATCCGTACAAGCGTAACCGACAATAAGCAATAGCGCTAGCGAAAGCAATTTTATGGTAGATGTTATATATTTCATAGTGACTACTTTTTATCTGTTAAAAGTTGATTTTCACATTCAAACCGACATTACGGGTACTCGGCAACATGAAAAAGTCGATCCCTTGATAATAGTTACCAGTCGTTGCAACGGCTTCCGGATCAAAAGGAGCTTTATTATAAATCATACAGAGATTGCGTCCCACAACAGACAACTGAATATCGCATACATCATGCAACCATTTACGTGGAAGCGTGTAACCGATAGCCGCCTCCTGCAATCGAATATTGGTAGCACTATAAGTATAATACTGTGGCAGACCACTTTGTGAACCGATAGCCGTGAACCATGTCTGCGCATCCACCCTATTACGTCCATTCACTAATACCCCACCATTATCACGGGCAACCGCCGAACTTTCAGATACCCCATATTGATCCATGGCCGCTGCAGTAGCCGAATAAACAATACCGCCTATACGTGCAGTAACTAAAGCACTGATATTAAACCCTTTCCATGAAAACTGATTGTTCCATGCCAAATTACATTTAGGGAAAACACTTCCTAATTTAATATCAGGTCGATTATTCACTGTTACTAATGTACCCGCAGGAGAAATTTCTACCATTCCATTGTCGTCCCGCTTCAAATCAGACTGTGTGTAAAGGTCACCCAGCGAACCTCCTGTTTTCAATATGAATCTGGCCTTTCCGAGTCCGCCTACATCCAGCCGATCTTTATTTATAGGCTCACCAGTCTCCGGATGTATATAGTCCTTTACCAATTCTATAATTTTGTTCTTGTTATGGCTTAATGTAAAATTACTTTGCCAGCGAAAATCTTTCTTCCATGTATGTCCGTAACCAAATGAAAGCTCTACTCCCTGGTTACGTACATATCCTGTTTGAAGGTAAATGGTAGTATATCCGGATGATACGGAAATTTTCGGATCGAACGTCTGATTAAACGTATTAGCCAAATACCATGACAAACTGAGATTAAAGTCCTTGAAAAGCCGCATATCCAAGCCTAATTCCCATGAATCGGTCCGTTCAGGTTTAAGGTCACCAATGGGATAATGTGTTTTCGGCTTCCACGTTTGAGTAGTTTCGTCATACTCAAAAGTAGGCGATGTCAAGTTACGAGGATAAGGCATACCCACCGAACTAAACGAACTGCGCACTTTCAGATAATCAACGAAAGAAGGTAGTTTCACCATTTCAGAGACGACAGCCGAAAGTCCAATTGACGGATAAAAGAAACAAGTAGAAGATGAGTTTGCCAACTGTGACGCCCAGTCATTACGTCCGGTCAGCGTAAGATAAAGCATACTCTTCCACCCTACTTCAGCACTGGCAAATATAGACTGCGTCTGTTCTTCCCATTCATCCTGACGTGCTTTTTTCTGCGTATTGTCAAGATCAAACACATTAAAAACATTGGGAATACCATTGGCACGTATCGGCCCACGATAACTCAATTCGTCATACTTATTATCTACGATGCTCGCCCCGATATTGACCACAATAGAATAATCACCCAAACGTTTATTTATATTTGCCAACGCATCAGCATACACTTGTGTTTCGTCAGGTTTAGATATAGCATAAAATCCCTGTGCACTACCTTCAGTAAGAGTAGTATTGGAACTTGCATATAATTTTTGTTCATATTTGGTACTGGAATTATCAACCCGAACACGCCCTGAAATATTCAGCCAGTCTGTAATATCATAACTTAAAGAGACAGACAGCATATAACGCTTCTTGTCATTCGTCCGTAAATTGCGATAAGCGATCCAATAAGGATTCTGCATCCGCAAGTCTCCTTCCCCTTGAGGCCAAAACATAGTTTTAATCTTACGGGCCGGATCCCAACGTTCGAACACTTTTATCAAATTAAAGTCGTCGCCACGTGGAAACAAATAAACAGGAACTATCGGATTTGAGTAAGCACCTTGATTAGTCATATTGCGGTCATTCTGAATAATATAACTTGCACCTACATCAAGCTTCATCCTGTCATTCAGAAAGTTTGTAGTGTTACGGAAGGTGAAATTAAAACGGTTGTAACGGTTGTTTGGTACAATCCCTTCCGAATTAACCGCAGCAGCAGAAAAGAAGGTCTGATTCTTATCTGTTCCCGTTGATAATGTAATGGAATTGGTATAAGTTATCCCCGTATCAAAGAAATCACGTGGTTCATAGTTTCTACGAGATGCGTCATTTAATAAAGTCCCCCAACTCAACGTAGTAGAATTACCTGCTTTTCCCGAACTGCCTGTACCATAGCGATTTTGAAAATGTGGAAGTACGAATGGTTTAGCGAATTCGGTATTACTAGACACAGAAACCTGCAATTTACCAACTTTGCCACGTTTCGTATTAATAACGATGGCTCCATTTGCCGCATTACTTCCATAAAGGGCGGCAGCTGCTGCTCCAGTCAGCACTGAGATACTTTCAATGTCATCCGGATTGATGTCGGCAATGCTCTCAGTCACTCCCTGTGAACCATTCTCCATGCTACCGCCACCTCCGAAATTAAACATGGGAATACCGTCAATAACATACAATGCATTACTGCTTTGTTCAATCGACTTTGTACCACGCATCACCACCTTACTAGCTCCACCTACTCCTGAAGAACTACTGTTGATATTAACTCCTGCGACTTTGCCATTCAGGCTATTAATAAAGTTTACATCCTTGACATTTGTCAATTGGTCGGATTTTACCTGTTGTACATTGTAACTCAGAGCCTTTTGTTCCCTCTTGATACCCAAGGCAGTTACAACGACTTCATTTAGCGCCTCTACGTTAGCAGACATTTGTATATTGTACACATTCTTATCTGCTATTTTTACATAAGACGAAATATAGCCAATATAAGTAAAGCTTAATATACTACCTATAGAAGCTTTTATGACGTACTTACCCTCCAAATCAGTAACAGTTCCATCATCAGTCCCTTCTACCCGTATATTTACTCCTATCAGAGGTTCATTTTTCTCATCAACAACCCTGCCTGTTACCTGTTTAATAACCACAGCTCCTGTTTTGGGTTGAGGAATAATATTAATATAATTTCTTTTAATTCCATAAGTAAATCCTGTTCCTTTAAGGATAATCGAGAGGGCTTTTTCCAAATCAATATTTTTCAAATTGAGATTGATAGCCGGTTTATCAATTAATTGCGAATCGTTATATCCTACTGAAAGCTTTGATTGCTTCTCCACTTCTTTCAGTGCTTCAATAACAGTTATATTTTCTTTTTGAATAGTAATTTTCATACCACCTTGGGCAAAAGCTGTAGCTTGTATTACAACCATAAATAAAAACAACACAAATCTTATCCCTTTTGCCTTCTTATCATTTTTCAATGTATAACTGTGTAACATGAATTTTAAGTATTAGTTTGCTAACTTTTTTATTCGCAACACATGTCTATCTGTTTTAATTTTCGATTTCATATCCAAGGCAGAAAGATTCCTGGCATAGATACTTTTTCACATATATCTTTATTATTAAGCAGTGCCTATCAACAAATGAAAGGCATCTGCAGTTTGTATATTCAGGTTAATTTATAAAAGACCGGAAGTGTCCTTCTCTGAAAGTCTATCACTTCCAGTCTTCAATTCATTCACATGGAGCGTCCTGATATCTTAATAATTCTTCGCATAGATAGTCGTCGTACGAGATACGGTCTTGCCTCCCCAAACTCTTGAAGCAAAGTTATTCATTAAGCTTGTTTGACCGGACTCGCGTAGATTGAACATCATAATGGCGCCATAGCCACTATAATTTGCAGCGCTACTTTGTATCACACCTGCACTTGGCCTACCATCCGTACAGTGTATTGACATCTTTGCCCATTTGCTATTCCCTAATCCGGCCGGAGTACTCCAATCCGCTCCGAAATCAGGCCACATGTAACTAATGGCATTCATTGTAGTCGCATCAAAATTTGTATAACCACCAAAACTGAATACTGTAATCAGTTTATCAGGCAACAACTGACGTACTCTTTTTACAAGATTTCCAAAAATCGTAGTACTTGGTGAAGGCAAATTAGAAGGTGCCTTCCAATAGTCTGCATATTCATCATCAAAATCCACACCATCTAAATTGTATTGCTTAACACAAGCGGCAATCTGTTGTGCAAAACTTTCAATCATGGCCGGTGTCAAGTTACAGAACCCCACTCCGGTGTGATCACCCAACAGCCCTAAAGAGACTCTGATACCTTTCTGTTGTAAAGGAGCGATAAGCGTACCGGCATTGGTCAATATATGAGACTGATTATTGTTATGATACAATTGAACAGTACTAGCCGCACCCCGAATATTAGAAGCAAACAGAATCACATTATCAATCACCTGCTCTTGCGGATCCGTACCTGTAAAATAGTACTCTCCTGCATTTAGAGGATTTACATCATTAGTTTCAATATAAGTAGTCAACTTCGGCATCTTGTCGCTGACGCCGCGAGTAGTTGGCGAAATACCTTGTTGTTGTGCCTCTCCCATGTAGTCATCACTACTGCAACCTATGATCAAAGTTCCTGCCACCATTGCTACAACGAGTAACAAGAAGTATTTCAAATTTTTCATATAGTATTACTTTTTATATGGTTACTATTTCGCTTAGGTAATGCGTTCTAAAAGCTTAATAATTCCTCCTTTCTCCGTTTTAGTTATTCGACATACCTTCCACCGCTTTAACTTTCTAATATCAAAATTATTTCTGCATAATATAGCATTTATCATGTTCTATCTTAAAACATAAATCTCCTGCTACATCAACAATAACATCCATAACTTCAGACAAAGGTGGATTATCTTTAAACCTGAAACTATAACGATCATTCTTTAAGCTATGCTGATTATAAAAGAACTTACAATCGTACTTACGTTCCAATATCGTTATAATCTCCGTTATAGTCTTTCGATTAAATACCAACTCACCTTTTTGCCATGCTGTCACATCTTTCATATCAGGATAAGTCAGAGTATCTTGACGGCTCTTCCTATTATACACCAATTGTTCATTTGGCTTAAGCAACTTCTTTTTGCCCAAGTCGTCAAATTCCACAAGAACACTCCCTGTTATTAGAGTTGTAAAAACATTATTATCTTCAGTATATGCGGATACATTAAACTCGGTTCCCAAAGCTGTTATTTGAAAATCATTGGTTTTGACAATAAACGGTTTGTTTTTATTAGCTTTTACTTTAAAATTAGCTTCGCCAATTAGAAAAACACTACGGTACTTTCCTGTAAATTGTTCGGGATATAATAACATACTCCTCGAATTCATGCTTACCCGACTTCCGTCAGGCAAAAAAAAGGTCTTCATCTGAGTGCCCGATATGCATTGCTGAGTTATTCCTGAATCGTCTTTTTCTGCCTTACAAAGCAGATATCCTAAAGATATAGATACTATTAATAATATAACAGCTACCGATTGCCACAATCGCATAAACAGTTTTTTATCGGACTTTTGCTGAGGTTGAACATGTGTAAGATTGTTATCTAACTTCCAACGTTCCAGTGATTTCTCCAGGTCGAATACTTTTCCTTTTTTTCTTGCTTCTAGATAAAGCTCCTGTAATGCTTCATCCTTTTCTTTTTCATATTCATTATCAACCAACCACCTGTAAAACATTTGATTTGTTTGTTCCGAATAATTATGTCGGGCAAAAAGGGATAATATTTTCTGAAAATAATTCTTCATGTTATCATTATATTAGATTTTGAAATTTCATATATAACGATTGAAACATTCCAGCTACTTAAAGAAAATACAGGAAAAATAAAATTAAAATGATTCTCTTTAAAACTTGAAGCGACAAATATATCTGATGCTCTATTGTACGAACAGAAAGATGTAAGGATAATGCAATCTCCTGATTGCTCATATTATTGAAACGGCTCATCTCAAAAATCCTTCTGCGACGTTCAGGAAAGTTTTCAAGAGCCATTCTTATTATTAGTTGCATTTCTTTATAATAAAGCGAATTTAACGGATCTGAGAAGCCTAACAAATCCTTAATTGTACTTTTCTTTATTTGTTCCTCCCGATAATCATTTTCCAGTCTTTTGTGCTTGATAAAATCAAATGCAACATTTTTTGCCATAGCGTATATATACCCTTCTTTTCCATCATTATTCTGCCACGTCTCAAAATTAGTCCATAATTTGGTAAATACATCTTGAGCCAAATCTTCCGCATCTGCTTCCGATTTAAGAAACATATTGATAAAAAACTTCACTGAAGAGAAATGAGCTCTAAATATCATTTCAAACTGTTCTACTAAACAATGGTCTTGATTCATATAAGGTTACACTTTTGTTTGTGTTACCTTACAAAGATAGAGTAACTTATCTAGAATTGAAAGTAATAATGGTTTTATTTTTAATAAAATATTACTATAAATTAGATAGGGGATGATTTCTCTGTTATATCATGGCAAGCGAAGTATTACACCAATAATAGTTATAAACCATGTACTAGAAATCCATCCAATTGTTTCTTGATATTCTCAAAATCCTGATTCAGATCAAGTGTCCGGTAATATATGATATTCCCATCCCTAAATGTCGTCTGTCCATCAGGTGTTATATCTTCTTCTGTCTTGGCATACAGCAACATTCCATCCACGTTCCCAGCATGATTAACATCATAATTCATTACATAAGAATGGATTTGATACAGGTTATTAGAATGAATAGTTCTCTTGTCAAATTGGCATTGCATTGATTTACTATAATATTTGGTATCAATAATCAATGTTCTCTCTTTAAATGTCAGCGTTATATCCGTCCGCATTATAGGAAGAATACTGGAAGTAGACTGCTCTTTATCAATATTCCAGTCTATTTGCGTAGCCTTTGCTTTTAATTCCGGATAATGCTTTCGGTAATATTCCAAAACAAACTTCTCGTAAAGCCTGCACATATGTTCATCGGAGAAATCCCTCATTTTATACGTACCCTTTTCCGTAGTCATTAACATCCCGTCGAGAATGAAATAACAAACATATAGAAGCATCTGATAAGTCTTGCAATTTCTATCAAAGCGCATAATAGTCCAGTTTATTGTCAGAATATCAATAACTTCTACATTGCTAAAGAAAAGCATAAGACGCTTCAACGAAGCTTTCCTGTCCGATTTGACTTTCGGATGTTTCAGCAAGAATTGAACAGTCGTCTTTAATATCTGATTAAACTTGTTATTCTCTGATAATTCATCATACTCACAATCTATTTTCTGTTGTTTTCGCATCAAATTATTGATAGTACCATTTATATCAAGCTTACCCTTCAACGTAAATAATGAACCATGACAGGAAATATATTCTTTATGTAACCCCTGCTTAAGTTGATACGAAATACCACGAACTAGAATTTCAGCAAATAAATCATGAATCTCGTCAAATTCTTCACCTGCTATTTCTTCATAGTTGTTCTGCTTAAGCTCTTGAAAAGCATAAGTCAACATATAATAGATATTGCGAATGAATATACCTTTGTCTATTGTCATTTTATCAAGCTCAATAATTTGTCCGTTTCTTCTTTGAATTTCTTATCATTGTCAAACCAATATTCGCGTAACATAGGGGCAATATCATATTCAATCACATTTCCAAGCCACATATTATCAATAGATTCCTGATTACAGAAATAACTATGACCGATACAAAAGCCTTTTCCGAGTGAATCATCTTTAGCAATCTCAACATTCAGAGCTTTGATGGCATCAATCACCCTATTAAAGGCGTCACAATCAAGATTCTCCTGATACTTCTTGAAACCATCTGAATCAAATCCCGGCACCATATCAAAGAAACTGAACCGACGACGCAAAGCGTAGTCAATCATAGCCAGGCTACGGTCTGCCGTATTCATCATACCTATGATATAAAGATTTTCCGGTACAGAAAAATACTCATCATTGTATGCAAGACGGATTTGATGTTTTTCGCCCCGATAATCGTTTTCAATAAGCATCAGTAACTCACCAAAAATCTTACTCATATTTCCTCTATTAATTTCATCAATAATAAAGAAATACTTCTTATCCGGATCACTTTGGGCTTTCCGGCAGAAATTATAGAATACCCCTCGTCTAAGCTCAAAACCACCATCTTCTTTTGGCTTATACCCCATCACAAAATCCTCGTAGGAATAATTCTGATGAAATTGAATGAACTCTATTTTAGTTCTATCTTCTTCTCCTATAATAGAATAAGCTAAACGTTTTGCCGAATACGTTTTACCAACACCCGGAGCACCTTGTAATATGACATTTTTCTTTGCCAACAACAGGTTTCTCAATTTGTTATACTCTTCTGATTTTATAAATACATTATCCAAAAAATTTGTTTCGGAATATTGAGGATTATGCATAGGATTTCCGCCATGTATTAATTTCATCAAGATGTTATACTCGTCTTTTGTCAGTTTGAAAAACGAGCCGTTCTTATTCTTCAGGAATTCCATACCACTTAATTCCGGTATATCCTTTATAACTGAATAATCAACAGGATTCAATAAGCTTTCAGTCTTTTTGAAATATATTTTTTGTCCATCGGCAGATTTGGCTATTTCTGCAATAGCTACCACCTGTTTAACAGGAGTAGCTTCATAGCCAATAACAACATCTCCTTCTTTTGCATCAATAAAGTTTTGGAATACCCTTCGTTGGTTTCCACTATCATTATAAAGCGTATAGTCTTGTATTTCCCCAACCGGAGCTTTCGAAAAGCTCCATATCTTAGGACTAGCCACAAGCCACCAATATTGTTTTTGAGATTTATTTTCAAATAGCTTCTCCAAAGATTTCACATAATCCGGCTGTTTGGTTATATCGGTCAAAGTTTTTTGGACATTCTTACCTACTGTCTCCCATTCTCCGACATTCGTCCATTGCATTTTACGAATATGCTTAAAATCAGGAAAAGAATCATCAAAAGCATAGTCACTTTCCACAATACCACGCCCTATTATTTGATTCTGTCCCTTTTTGACTATAACAATATCACCCACTTGCATCTCATAAGCAAACTCCCATAATGCCAAATTATCATTTTTAAACGAAGATCCCGGCTTGCCATATATCTCCTGCAACTTAGTTGCCATTTCTTTCTTAGAAGAGTATTCCAAAAGGTTACCCATATCATCCCAACCAATACACATTATATTTTGAGATAGACACACATCCCACTTGGATGCATTTTCTCCCGGAGCGTATAACCAAATCTTATGTTCCATATTTGAACTATCTAATTCATTTACAATATTTAGTAACTCCTCATAAAATTCGAAAAGGTCTTTTTCGCCTTTCTGTTCTATCAGGAACCTTTGCAAATCAGAAATTTTAGTTTTATTTGTGACAGACATACCAAAATAACTAGCCAACTTAACCAACATATCACGCTTATATACTGGTATTAGAGTCTCATCTGAATATAAAAATGCTATTTTCCATTTGTAAGCGTCACCTAACTCATCTATTTTTTCTATTGCTTCCAATTCACCTTTGCTTGCATGTTCCACTATTTTAATTATTGTACTTCTGACAACAGAAAATGCTTCATCAGCAGTCTGCTTATCATATTTGTTATACCAAGCATACTTATCATTGCTAACAATGCGAGAATCATTCTTATTGGGTTTGTTTCTATATTCATAAATACCAAACTTATAAGAAGAGCCACCCCAAATAGAACCTAAATCATATGTTTTAGATTCAACCCAATAACAAAACGAATTCTGTCTTTCGAGATTTGTATATTGTGTAAGTGTCATTTCTACAAGATGCTCTTTCGGAAAAGCAGCTTGAAAATCTTGATATATCTGTCTTCTGTCAATCATACTCAAATAGTATTAGAACTTTTCTTCATTAATTCACCTTCCAATGCCTTATTTTATCATGTCCAATTCTTTCAACAATGTAATCAAAATCACCCTACAACAGAACAAACACCTTTATAAAAACAAAATCACCTACCCGTGAATTACTTTTTAAGTCACAAAGATACAGAATAGTTATTTTAATATAGTAAACACCTGTGTTTTTTATTGAAATATACCTACTATCTATATTACACAGAATAATATTGTCGCTATGAATAATACTCATGCAATAAACCACTTTTGTTTATTACTTTAAAACCACATACGCCACATTATGAGAATGTACCGTTTGAGGTGCCGGATAATTGGGTGTGGATAACTTTGGGAGATATATTTACTTTGCAAGCCGGTAAGAATATTACAGCTAAAGACATATCTGAGAAACAAGATAAGACACATTGTTTCCCTTGTTATGGTGGTAATGGACTTAGAGGATACGTCAGTAGTTATAATAGAGAGGGACGCTTCCCGCTAATTGGAAGACAAGGAGCATTATGTGGTAATATAAATGAAGCCAATGGACGATTTTATGCTACCGAACATGCAGTTGCTGTTGATACATATTGTGATACTAATATTGATTGGGCTATTAATATATTGCTATATTTGAATTTAAATCAATACGCAACTTCGACGGCACAACCGGGATTATCTGTTGCTACAATCAATGAAGTCATGGTTCCTGTACCACCATTAAAAGAGCAACAAAGAATTTCTCAAAAATTGAATGACTGGTTTTGCCTGATTGACCAAATAGAGCAAGGGAAAGAGGATTTACAAACAACTATCAAACAAACTAAAAGCAGAATCCTCGACCTTGCCATTCACGGCAAACTCGTACCGCAAGATCCGAATGATGAGCCAGCCATTGAATTATTGAAACGCATAAATCCCGACTTCACACCTTGTGATAACGGGCATTATGCGCAGTTGCCTAATGGATGGTGTACTACTACACTTAAAGATTTATGCGAAAACATCAATGGATTGTGGAAAGGGAAGAAAGAACCATTTGTCCATGTGGGTGTTATACGCAATGCAAATTTTACAAAAGACTTTAAGTTAGACTATTCAAATATCGAGTATATTGATGTTGAACAACGAACTTTTGCTAAACGCCATTTAATGAATGGTGATTTAATTGTAGAGAAATCAGGTGGTAGTGATAATAATCCTGTAGGAAGAACAATACTCTATGAAGGTGAAAGTGGCGTTTTTTCATTTAGTAATTTTACAATGGTATTAAGAATAAAGTATAGCAATACCATATTAAGCAAATTTCTGTACTATTATATTCTGGCTATATATCAGACAGGAGCTATGAGATTGATGCAAACACAGACTACGGGTTTACACAATCTGATTCTGGATAAATTTTTATTAATGCCTATATACCTACCACCGTCTTTTGAACAGAAGCGGATAATCAACAAAATAGAAATGGTTTTTACCACTTTAGATATGATAATGGAGAGTCTGTAAGCTCCCCATTATCATGTCCAATTGAGAAAATAAAGTCTGTATTTTAGCCTTAATTAGTTTTTGTTCAGTTAATGGAGGTAACATTAATCTTATAGAACGCATATCAGTTTGAGTAAGTTTTAAGCGTGTACTTCCATTTACGTACTCAGAATAATCAATTTGATTAAGTGAGTATTGTAGAAATTCAAAATCAATTTTAGGAGATAGGATATGAGCATGATTATTTACCCAGCTTTTTCCACTTATAGAATATGCCTTAATCGCATTTTTATTAAGGAAAGGTGCGCCATCTTCACCAAGCAATAAATAATGACCATCTACAATATAGTCATCTATCAGTCCAACTTGACCTGTTGCACCATAATAAGGGTACAACCTATCTATTTGCTTACCCTTTATTCGTGAATTACGTTCATTTGAATTGATAGGTTTCCGTAAATTGTCTAATGCGTCTGCAACTTGGTCAAGCCTGCAAACTGCCCATCCATTAGGCAACTGCGCATAATGCCCGATATATTCTATTATATTGTTGCCGTATTCATTATAAATCAATATAATATGGTAACAAAATTCAAAAGCTATCTCGCCAAAACTAATTTGGCAAAAAACACTGTTACATCGTATGTGTGGACAGTACAGTATTTCCTCAATCATTATGGAGAAGTAAACAAAAAGAACCTTTTAACATATAAAGGGTATCTGGTGGAGAACTTTAAACCGCAAACGGTAAACCTACGATTGCAAGGTATCAACAAGTATTTGGAATTTACAAAACAGGAGAAACTGAAGGTAAAGTTCGTCAAAGTACAGCAGAAGAACTTTTTGGAAAACGTAATCAGCGATGCAGACTACAAATTTCTAAAAACACGCTTAAAAGCTGATGGTTATAATGAGTGGTATTTTATCGTATGGTTTATGGCTGCCACAGGCGCACGTGTCAGTGAATTGCTTCACATCAAAGCTGAGCATGTACAAGTTGGCCATCTTGATCTTTACAGTAAAGGTGGAAAAATACGTCGTTTATATATTCCGAAAAATTTGCGTACAGAAGCCACAAAATGGCTCAAAGAAAAAAGTCTTATTTCCGGCTATATATTCCTGAACCGATTTGGGGAACGTATTACAACACGTGGCATAGCCCAACAACTGAAACATTTTGCGGGAAAATACGGAATGAATAAGGAAGTGGTTTATCCTCATTCATTTCGTCATCGTTTTGCCAAGAACTTCCTTGACCGATTCAATGATCTTGCCCTACTTGCCGACCTTATGGGACATGAAAGTATTGAGACTACTCGTATATATCTCCGTCGAACAGCTAGTGAACAGCAAAAAATTGTGGACAAAGTAGTAAACTGGTAAGTTTTATCTATCCTTAGAAGTGTAATTAATTACACTTCTAAGGCTGTTAGAATATCATCAAGGGATGAGAACAGTTCTTCTATCTTTTGAACTATGCGTTGTTGCTCTTCTAATGGAGGTAAACAAATTTGAAAATTTTGCAGATGAGCATTCTTCACATTATTAATATTAGAACCTTTTGCTACATTCCTAATGTAATCTTTGTAGGCATCAGTTTGGAATATAAGACGTATATACGGTGACAAGGTTTTCTGTTTTGGTCTCACAATTCGAAGAAAAGCTCCGATTTGTGTTTTAGGAATATCCCTATCAGCAAAACCAGTTTTCCCAATCAATGTTTGGCTTCCAGTAGAAGCGACAACGATAATATCCCCACGCTGTACTTGATTATCATTATTTTGATATGAAAGGGATATGAATACATCATCAAAACAATCAATGACTTTCCCGTTCTGTATATTGCCGCCTCGTAATACTCTTATACCTGTATCTTGAATATCGGCTTTATTATATGAAACTCCTCCTATTATTGAACAGACATCATTGACAGTTACCGAGCACCAGCCTTGCGGCAACTTCCTACTATGCCCGTTATCACAAGGTGTGAAGTCGGGATTTATGCGTTTCAATAACTCTATTGCAGGCTCGTCATTCGGGTTTTGGGGTACGAGTTTACCGTGAATGGCAAGGTCAAGGATTTTGCTTTTGGTTTGCTTGACTGTTGTTTGTAAATCATGTTGGTCATTCTCAATAATATCAATCAAAGAGAACCATCTTTCTATTTCAGCCACGATACGGTGTTGTTCAGCAAAAGGCGGTAGTGGCAATAATGTGGAGGAAGCTGTCTCTATTGATAGCTTAGGTTGGGCAACTTGATGAAACTTAGAACTGAAATGTTCCTGTGAGTTCGTTGATAGCAAAGAATACATCAGATACAGCCTATCACAAACAATGTCAGTTAATTTAGCAGCATTTTCCGTTAAATTCATACCACTAACTTCCTGAGGTATTTCTCCGACATCTCCAATAGTTCCAGCTATTGTAAGGTATAAATCATCAGAAGAAATGGTGTAGTTCTTTATTTCTTGAAACACATCATCATCAATGTATTTTAAATCGTCGAAAGAGATTGTTCTATTCTTCATGTTGGTTACACGAAGATAAATATGTTCTGTACGTTGAGCTGAAAATCCTTTGCCTTTCGGGATTCGTTTACCTCCTTTTATGTTACATATCTCTTCCAATTTACACCACTCCCAATTATCTGGAATTTCAAACGGCACGTTCTCATAATGTGGCGTATCAGAAGAAGCCATTCTCTTACTTTTCTTTATCTTCCCCTCCTTTATCAAACGTTCTTTCTCTTCCTTAATACGTTCAAGTAAAACAGATGCGGGTTCATCATTAGGGTCTTGTGGGACAAGTTTTCCTCTAATAGCGAAGTCTAATATTTTCTGTCGTAGTTTCTTTGTGTCCATTAATCCTCGATATTTGCCATTAATTTTTGAAGTTCAGCCACCGCTTTACTTATGTTGTCACTTTTCTCTTTAATAATATCCATCAATTCTGATAATGAATAGTCTACTTCATCTCCACCCTGTTTTATCCAAGATACATCAAGGCTAGTCTTGTCACGAGTTATTATTTCATCACAAGTATATTTACGCCAACGCCCATTCGGATTATCCTCAGCATTATATGTTTCTACACGAGCATTTATATCCTCCGCATGATAACACGAAACGAAATCATCAAGATGATGCCGTTGCATTGGATTAGTAGCCAATGTATGCTTTATATCTGTACGATAATCATAAAACCAAATATCCTTCGTACTACTACCTTTTGTAAAGAATAACACATTAGCTTTTACACCTTGAGCATAAAATATACCTGTTGGTAAACGCAAGATAGTATGCAAATTAAATTCTGAAAGTAGTTTCTTACGAATCACTTCTCCAGCGCCCCCTTCAAACAGTACGTTATCAGGCAAAACAACCGCTGCACGTCCGCCTGTTTTGAGCGAAAGCATTATATGCTGTAAGAAATTCAATTGATTATTTTTCGTTTCAACATAAAAATCACTTCGATTAATGTCGACAGAACCAGAAGGACGGGTTCCAAAAGGCGGATTAGCAAGAATGACATTCACTAATATATCAGGTTCTTTTTCTAAAGAGTCCTGACATATAATAGGGCTTCGGTCAGTACCAACACCATGAAGATACAAGTTCATCGAAGCTAATGTAACAACCAAAGGAGTATTATCCGAACCATGTAGAGCTTTATTCCGCAAAAAGTCTCGTTTGCCTTTGTCTTGTGATTGTTTTTTCATGTAGTCATAAGCTGCCAAAAGAAAGCCACCGGTTCCACAAGCCGGGTCACAAACCGTTTCCCCAATTTGAGGACGAGTTACATCAACCATTGCCGATATAAGAGAACGAGGAGTAAAATACTGACCTGCACCACTCTTTTTATCTTGTCCATTCTTCTCTAAAATACTTTCATAAATAGCCCCCTTAACATCACCATCCATTATAAGCCATTGCTCCTCATTAATCATTGTTATGACCTTCTTCAAATATACAGGCTTATCTATTTTATTTTGAGCTTTCGTATAGATAGTACCAATCAGATTATCCTGCTCACTCAGTATTTTCAATGTATTTTCATACTGACCTATCAAGTCAAGACCATCTAATACTATCAGATTTTCCCAACGATATCCTTCAGGTATGGCTGATTCTTCGTCAAGCAATTTAACGTTTTCATCATCCATTTTCAGAAATAACAAATAAGTCAGTTGGGTTATATAATCGGTAAATCCAATACCTTGACCCGCTAACGTAGTGGCAAGTGTCCAGACCTTTTTAGTCAGACCTTGCTCATTCGAATTTGATTTCGCCATTTTAATTATGCTACTTTTCTATTATAAATTAAAAACTGAGATAATGAAACAATAGCCTCATTCACCGCTGCTATAGTACCAAACTTACGTATCATCTGAAGCGCTATCGTTTTATCATCTTCCTTTATTTCTTTTATCGTACAAGAACCATTCGCTACAATATAGTTCACAATTTGACGGATAGTATTCTTTTGAGCCTCAGTCATTGTACGCTGTATCTGCCCACACCACAATTCAAAACGTTGGGCAGCCATTGATGACAGGCTACGAAGTTCTGTTACCTGATGATAAGCATATCTGACTAACTGAATAATATTAGTCAATGCTTCTTTTTCTTCTTTCGTCCCAAAATGTACTACATTGGAAGGGTTAACAATAGAGTATGTATTCCATAATTGAGAAGGATTAAACTTGTAATTCTCCATTTTCATCCGGTTCTCCAAATCCTTAAGCATTGCATAAGTGATAGGTTCTCCGTTATTATTATAAATAATGCGTAAAGCCTCTATCTCATCTCTATGTTCATTTACATATTGTTCAAACGTCTGAGTTGTGTCGTGAGCTTCCTCTATGGAAAATCCTTTCTCAATCAATGTATCTTCACCGGGCATTAAAATTGTGACAAATCCGGCGTTCAGAATACACAGATATTCACGGGCATCGGGATGAATAGCGAGAGGACGCACCAAGCCTTTCCGTTCGTTATTCGGTTCGTTTATATTCACATATTCCGGCAACAGATTATTATCCAAAGCTTCATATATACGAGATGCCATATCCCGCATATCTGTACCAGCCAATCTTATAAACTCATTCCTCTGTTCTTCATTTGCCTTATTATGTATTCTTGACAGACGGCTAGCCAACAATCGCAGATGTTCATCCGGCAGTTCACCATGAGAGATACGCTCTAAAAGTTGCCTTAAAGACAATAATGTTTCAGCATTGCTTCCCGCTCCAGAAGTTGTTACATAATGCTCATGTTCTGTTACTCCCACCGCATCGACTAAGAAAAACAAATCTTTACTATGAGCATTTGGAGTAACATTACGCAGTTGCTCATCACCAATTGTACGTACTCCCCTACCTTTCATCTGAGTATAAAGAGAGTCAGACTCGACATCACGCATAAACATCACCACTTCCAAAGGCTTCACGTCTGTTCCAGTAGCAACCAAAGTCACAGTTACAGCAATGCGGAACTCCTTATCATTACGAAAATGACGTATCAATTCATTACTATCTCCAGCCGAATAAGTGATTTTCTGCACAAACGTATCATCTTCACGTCCAAAGACTTCCTTCGCTATTTTAACAATATTACTTGCATGAGCATCATTCAAAGCAAATATTAATGTCTTAGGTAAATAGTCAAAATTAGGTTCTCTTTGGGGATCATTAAACATTTCTGTATAAACCGCATCTCTATATGTCTCTAAAATCAACTTTATTTGAGCAGGATTAATAATACTCCTATTCAGTTCTTGTCTTGTATAAGTAGTCGTTTCCTGTGTTTCGATATTTTCAGTTTTACCTGTATAGCGGGTTATTTTACGTACTTTATCCCCCTCGCGAATTGCACCGCCATCTTCGGTTACTTGTGTTTTAATACGGAACACCCTATAATCAACATTGACACCATCAACTATTGACTTTTCAAGAGTGTAGTTCACTATTAAGTTGTTATTAAAGAAGGCTAATGTTTCAACAGCAGGAGTAGCTGTTAACCCAATCATTTTTGCAGAACTAAAATATTCAAGCACACTTCGCCAACTACCATAAATAGAGCGATGGCACTCATCAATAATTATCAAATCAAAGTAATCCGGGGGCAAGTTAGGATGAACTGGCAAATTCATATTTCTAGTGCCGTCGACAACATAATCCGCTTCATTATCATCATCTATAAAATCGTCTCCGGACAATAAAGAAAATAAACGCTGTATAGTAGCGATAACAACATTGGCATCATTTGGGATTTTCGCGGTTTTCAATCTTTCTACCCCAAATATGGTATTAAACGGATCACCATTTTCTGTCAAACGGAATGTTCCAAATTCTCCTTCTGCCTGTTTTCCAAGATTATTACGGTCAACAAGAAACAAAACCCTCTTCATTGAAGTGAAAGCCAACAAACGATAGGCAGCCAAACATGCGGTATAAGTCTTTCCCGCTCCCGTAGCCAAAACCATCAATGCACGATCATGCCCGCTACGAAAACTATTTTCTAATTTTGTTATCGCTTCATACTGGCAATCCCTTAATCCTTTCCTTTTTAAAGTTGGAAGTCCTGCAAAATCATCTTTAAGTCCTAATAGTTTTACTATTTCTTTAGGAGAATGAATTTTATTCAAAGAAATATATTCAGAATCAACTTCACGGGTATCTCTGAATAACAGTTCCCTTCCATTTGACAAATAAACTAAAGGTAAAGGATTCATCCAAGCCTGACACCAATGAGGTACACCTCTAGTATATTTTTCAGCCTGGTCTGCCACAATTTCAGAATAAATTGACACAGATTCTTTCTTTGCTTCCAATACGCCAACAGCTTTACCATTTAAAAAAAGTAAATAGTCAGCTTCACGATTACCTTTCAGCAAGCCTTCTTCGACTGCTATAGCAGATACTTCAGGAGAATAATGATTTCTATCAACTACTTCCCAACCCGCATCATTAAGCATACGGTCAATTATTATTCGAGCCTTTTCTTCCGGTTTCATGTGTGTGTCTTTTTTGTAACTTCCGATAAGGCTATATTATCGGAAGTTACAAAAATAGGTAAAAATATAGAATATGAGAAAGAAATAGAGATTTTTTGATACATCACAACACAATTTCTCTATAAAAGATTCTTTGCATATTAGTAATATTTGTCCAAACACTTCCCATTCCCAAAATAAAGCCCTACTTTTGCGAAGAATATTTTCCCGTATATTAACATATTAACAACAGTATCTCACAAATAAAATAAACCCTACAAGATGAAAGAAGAATCCGACAGCCCGTCTGTCCCCTACAATTTCTCCCGGTGTTTCAACGACCAATGTCCACAAGCCTCGAAATGCTTGCGCCACGTAGTTACGCAAGATAAAATAGCCGACTATCTTTATATCTCCATCGTTAATCCGGCACGTTATCCTGCGGATGGAAACCAATGCGAATGTTTCAAGACTGCTGTCAAAGTTCATGTGGCATGGGGACTAAAACGGTTGCTCGACAGAATCCCTTATGAGGATGCAGTCAGTATCAGAATACAATTAGTGGGACACTACGGGAAAACGGGATATTATCGGTTCTATCGTGGAGAACGGGGGCTTATGCCTAAAGACCAAGCCTATATAAAACAACTGTTCCGTAATAAAGGGATAAAAGAAGAACCAACTTACCAACGTTACACAGAAGAATATATTTGGTAAGTTGCTGTCATCTGTCACAGTTTAGGAGTTAATAGTTTAGTAATGAACCGATAAGACTGTGACAGCAAGAGGTGACGGCAGGGTGATGGCATTTTTGCCGTCACCTGGTTATTAGTCTTACAACATGATAGAGTGTACCGCTACGCGTATGTTTGGAAGGTATTTCTTGCTTTTTCAGTATTCTTCCGAAGGAATTAACCCTCTTGACAGACATCGGGATTGAACTGCCTTTTTGAATATCTTCCATAATCTCCGCTGGAGACAACCACTCCCCTTCTTCAGGCTGTGCGGCACGGAAATAACGGAAGAAAAGTTGCTCTTCCGGCGGGACTTATTCAAATTCACGGTTGTTTTCCACCATGATCTTTTCTTCCTCCTGGTCGAACCAGTAACGTTCGCCATGTTCCAATTCGTACATAGCTTGTGCGTAAAGCTGCTCATAGTCTATCGGACGGTTGGTGTCAATCACTCCGGTCACTTCGATGCAAATAAAACGACGGCTGCCGGAAGGGTCGGTCAACAAGTCTTTCTGGTTACTTGTAGCTATGAATGAGGCATAACGGCGCATTTCAAGCACGGCACTGCCATGAGGTTTCTTCACATTCAGTACAGGCTTTTGCAGAATATGTTTCAGAAAGCCTTGTTGTATCGAACTCACCTGGTCAAATTCATCGATATTGATAAGCGCAAAACGATTGAGGTAAAGTTCGGCATCTTTCTTTCGGGAAAAATCAATACTGTCGGTATAGTAGGAACGCTCGGAAGGAGGCATTATGCTCCGGCAAAAGGTGGATTTACGTGTTCCTTGCGGTCCGACGAGTAAGGGCGAAACACTGTTTGCATACTTTTTATTGCTTCCTTTCCAATGAGAAACCATATTGAGGAACCAACGGTGGAACAAATCCATCCAATACGGATTCTTACAAGGGACGGTGGCTGCCAATGCACGAATACGGTCTTTACCGTCCCATGCGGGAAGCCGGTAGAGGAAATCTTCCAACGGGTTGAATACAGGGACGCGGTTGGAGTAAATATAACGACTAATATCCCTATCCCACAACGGGATACCTTCCATCTGTGCATCCAAAGCAATGCTGTTCAGCGCACGTTTATCGAGAGGATTGAAACGGAAACGAAAAGAAAGCCTTTCACGATATTCTACCTCACCAATTTGGGTATTATGACGGAATTCATAGCGGCGTTTCATAAATTCTTCAGTCTGCAAGGCGAGTTGCTGTTCTTTGCTTAGGCTGATATTCTTACCGAAGCCTTTGCACTCGGTATATATATTGCCAATCATTTGCCGGATAAGCTCTTCCTGTTTATACATATAGAAGTGGAAAACAGTACGTTTCACAACTTCTTCTTGCGGAAGTCCCGAAGCAAAACAGTTTTTAGCCAGTTGGACAACTAAAGGATGCCATGTGTCTTCGCTCAATTCGAGCCCCGCTTCCCGAAGATCGGCATAAGCTTTCCGAAAAGCGGCTTCGAAAAGCATTAGAAATGCATTTTCCGCATCATATCCCGGTACGGCACGAGTCAATGGAGATTTCTCCGCCTGAACCGCTTCACGGAAAGTGGTTTCTTCGGGCATTGATGATGGTTGAGAGAGATAAAACTGGACTGAACCCGGACGATATATGATGTCCGGGTCGTAGGATAAGCGCGAATATTGTTCCAGAGTCGGTTCTTTGGGAAGTATATCGAACGGGATTTGGGGCTGATAACATTTCACAGCCAGTCGATAAGCGTGGGCGTGGAATAATTCCGCTTCTTCCCGTGTTTTGGGAAGGGAGTTGTCCGGTCGGGTGAAGGTAGTCCATATCTTCACCGTTTTTCCACTTGAACCCATGAAAACACAACGGGTTTGCGGCTGCTCGCAGGCTTTTTGTTTCACTAAAGCGATTTCCGATTTATTGGATAAAGGACCGATGGTCAGTTCTACAATACCGTTGTAGTTTTTCATCTGTTTCTGACCGTTTACTTTACGGAATTCAGCGGAAGGAATTATCTTGGGCAGTTTATCGGCAAACATACACCGTTCATCGGAAAGGGTATATCGCAGATGCTCTCTGAATGTAGAAACAGGGCGGGATTTTATTTCTGTCTTTATCTTATTTACCAGTATATCAAGATCCATTACGCTGAGCGCTATCGTATCTTCATTCTTACGAAATTGAGTAATTTTCATTAATTTGATAATAATTTGTTTTGTCAGCGTCTTTGTGATCGTTGAGACTGCTAAATTACTCATATTATCCGGAACCGACAAGGGAAACAATACTTTAATTTAGAAAATTATTGATATGTCAAGTATTTCTTTGGGGGAAAGAAACAGGTTCGCCTACACGCAGTTACGCTTCAAGTTAGTTTCCTTTGCTTGAAACTAAAGTTTCAGCTAAGAGAAACTGTAGTTTCATCGGTAAGAAACCAATGGTTTCAAGTAATTGAAACTAGAGTTTCAAGCGTATGAAACTAAAGTTTCAAACCGCAGAACCAACAGTTTCGCACCTTGAAACCGTTGGCTTCAAGGCAGGACACAACTCATAATGTACGGGGATAATAAATAGAACGCCTTATCTTTCTATGGCTGATACTATCAAATTCCAAACAGTATCTTTGATTTTTTCTTTGTTTTTGGGTGACAGCATTATTGCTATCACACTGCTATCACCTTGTGCTGTCACACCATTAAGCACTCATACTCTGGAAGTTAATTTATAAATTGTGACAGATGACAGATATATTTCGTTTTTTCATTTCATAGGACCCTGAAGCTGAATTCAAGTTATAAATGCGACACCTACTTATTTCACAGGGGACAATTATTCCGCCATCGTATCATATTCCGCAATTTTCTCCTTACACAGACGTTCAGTTATATCTTTCAAAATACCTATGCGAGAAATAAGGTATTCCAGTTGTTCTTGCGAGATACTGAAATCTTTGTTATAGCGAGCTTCAATGTAAGAACGGCATAATAAATCAAAACATTCTTTCTCTGCGTCCGTATTTTGAAGAAAGACTGCAGTTAATTCCATAGAAAAACGTTTCACCATCCCACCAAGTTCTTTGATTTTATGACTCTTTGGGCGATAGTTCGTAAAGACCATCAGGATACAATTATAAAGTTTCTCACACGTCTGATGAAGAAGAAAAGCAGAAATCTTAGTTTGTTTCTTAGGCAAATAATATTCTTTCACCCCTTCTAAAAGCCCGCAAGCATATGGATATAATTCATTAAATTCTTTTTGTGCAATATCTCGAATCTCCCTAAAACTCAACTTCCGTGGTTTAGCCAATTCATGTTTGCCACTATTATAAAGCATAATCCCCTCCTTTACTATATCCGTAAAGAAATACTGGCTGACTTCCAAGTTACGGTTTACAGTATTAATATGCTCTACTATAAATTGCGGAAAAGCATGACGACGATCTGCAAACAAGTCATGATATTTATTCGTAATACGGTGTAATTTCTCTTCCACTTGCTTAGCCGGTCCGGTTATGACCACAAGAATATCATAATCACTCTGATACGAAGTATGAACACCGAATTCTATATTACTATCCCATAAAACATAGTTTCCCCTTGCATAACTTCCGAACAGGATAACCATCTGACAATTCCCGATGCTTTTACGCACTAAATCCAGCAAGACTGTCAATTCTTCCTGCGTTCGCTTGGGTAAACGTTTTATAGACTTTTTCATAATCATGCTTATTTGAAAACTTTACAAAGATACGAACTTTATAAGGTCAATTATTCCTTCCACAACACTTTTTATACTTCTTCCCGCTTCCACAGGGACAAGGATCGTTCCTTCCGACCGTGTGTCCGGAAGGCATACCACGAAACAGATTGTCTATCCCAGCCTGCATTTCCGGAGTAATGTCCATACCGGCAGCTTTCATATTCGGGCCTGCAACAATGCGGGGAGGATTCTTTCTAAATTTGTCTTTTTGAAATAAAACGAATGCCTCCTCTGAAGAATAACCTTTCAAGAACCAACGGGGACAATGATTCACATAATCCATAAATAGTTCAATAGCCTCTTGCAGCTCCTGCATGGAAGAAAGTTTATGGCTAATCATTGAAGTAATAATAGACATTGAATTTTCTTCCGTTTGAGCAGTAAGCCACAAATATGCCAAACTGCTATCCGCTTTTTCCTCCGTATATCCCAGTTTCTTCATCATATATACCTTCAATTCATCCCAACACGGATTAGGAATAACGACTAACGGCATCATTCCTGCCGCAAAAGCTTCTTCTTTGGAAAACTTCTTCCTATTTGTTATTTCACGACGAGCATACATTTTTTCTTCCAAATCATCTAAATCGTCCAAAAATGGAGACTGTATACAAATAGTAGAGTTATAACCATCCACCGCCTCAAAGGTTAGCCGCTGTATCAATGCCGAATTAGCCAAACTATCGGCTATTTCTCTTTTCGTCACCGAATCCTGCAAATAGTCAACCAGCATACTTAACAGATCGAAATAAGACAGATAACCATATAAATTTATGATTCCATAAGCATACTGCTCTACCATAAAACGGATTGCCTGCTTTTCCGAAGTCAAATAATTATTTAAATAAGGAGCTACGGCTTCACGCAATTCATCACAAATCATGTAGCGGACTTTACTTTCTTCCAAGTGACAAGTATCCGTCGCTACGAAAGACAGAATTTCCAACGTACTCACCATAAATGAATTTGTAGTTTCTACATACGTATCGGTTCCCGCTTTCACCAACTTATCAAGCAAAGTCAGCTCATACTGTGTCAATCGGGGAAGCCACATATCAGGGCAAGCCAAAACTGCTTCTGCAAAGTAGGTTGCATATTCATCTTTGCGCAGTTTTGTGGGAACAGGTAGACATAATATTTTCGCCATCTGCTTTAAATCTTCTTTTGTATTCATCTTCAATCCATCTACTAATTTTACCGATGATTGAAATAATTCCGACTGACATCTTATCATAATATCTACTCATTAATTGATTGATTCACAAAAGTAGGAATTTCTTATCCGACATCACTATTTTTGAATGAGAATTTGCAAAGGCAATTACTATTTATACCTTTGTGACTTCAACAGAAAATATGATTTCAATAGAGAATTAGTAACCCGTTAAAAGAGAAATTGATTATGCGTTCATTCATAGTATTTCTTTGTCTGGTCCCCACCCTCCTGTTTGCCCGACAAACTCAACTTGAGACACAGTTGAAAGAAGCCATCAAAGGAAAGAAGGCCGAAATAGGAATAGCCGTCATCATTGATGGAAAAGATACGGTAACTGTCAATAATGATATTCACTATCCACTGATGAGCGTATTCAAGTTTCATCAGGCATTAGCATTGGCAGATTATATGGGAAAACAGAAGCAATCGCTGGAAACCCGGTTACCCATTAAGAAATCGGATTTAAAGCCGGACACTTATAGTCCGCTTCGAGATAAATATCCGCAAGGAGGAATTGAAATGAGTATTGCCGACCTCCTAAGATACACACTTCAGCAGAGTGATAACAATGCTTGCGATATTCTTTTCAACTATCAGGGTGGTCCGGATGCTGTGAATAAGTATATCCATTCACTAGGAATTCGGGAATGTGCCATCGTCGGTACAGAAACTGCCATGCACGAAGACTTGAACCTATGTTATGAAAACTGGACTACTCCGTTAGCCGCAGCCGAATTAGTGGAAATATTCCGTAAGAAGCCATTGTTTCCCAAAGTGTACAAAGACTTCATATTTCAAACAATGGTAGAATGTCAAACCGGGCAAGACCGTCTGGTTGCTCCGTTGCTCGACAAAAAAGTAACCGTAGGTCATAAAACCGGAACGGGAGATCTTAATGCGAAAGGACAACAAATCGGTTGTAATGACATCGGTTTCGTTCTTTTGCCCGGTGGACGTACTTATAGTATAGCTGTCTTCGTGAAGGATTCTGAAGAAAATAATCAAGCGAACAATAAAATTATCGCTGATATTTCCCGTATCGTTTACGAATATGTAATGCAGCATTAAGATGGAGACAAAGTATATTCGGTACGAATGAAGATTGAAACAAAGTAATAGAAATTAGAAAATTCATTTATATGAAACTACATCATATCGCTATCTGGACTTTTCGTCTGGAAGAACTAAAAGAGTTCTATGTCCGCTTCTTCGGAGGAAAAAGCAACGAAAAATATATCAATCCCAAGAAAGGATTCGAGTCCTATTTTATCTCTTTTGGAGAGGGAACAGACTTGGAACTGATGAGTCGTACAGATGTACAGAACACTCCCATTGAAGAAAACAGGGTTGGACTGACACACTTTGCTTTCACCTTTCCCAGCCAGGAAGAAGTATTACGCTTCACCGAACAAATGCGTTCGGAAGGATATACCATCGCCGGCGAACCGCGTACTTCGGGAGACGGATACTTTGAAAGTGTAGTCCTCGATCCTGACGGAAACCGGATTGAGTGCGTATATCGGAGAACTGCAAACGAATCGAAAAACAAAGCAAGACAGGAAACTGAAACAGAAAGTATTCCCCCCGTGACGCTCCATACAGAACGTTTATTTCTCCGCCCTTTCGAAGAAAGAGATGCTGAAGCGTTCTTTGCTTGTTGCCAGAACCCGAATTTGGGAAACAATGCCGGATGGCCACCCCATCGTACGTTGGATGAATCCCGCCGGATACTTCATTCCACATTTATCAACCAAGAGGGAATATGGGCAGTGATACTAAAAGATACAAAACAGCTAATCGGTTCGGTAGGAATTATCCCCGACCCTAAACGCGAAAATCTACAAGTGAGAATGTTGGGTTACTGGCTCGACGAATCATATTGGGGCAAAGGATACATGACCGAAGCAGTGCAGGGTGTCCTCAACTATGGCTTTGAAGAATTGCGGCTTAGCCTCATCACAGCGACCTGTT
>OGZZ01000447.1_pt1 | contig 32234 bp, 32 predicted proteins | sample 1577021 | NCBI WGS metagenome assembly OGZZ01 (sample SAMEA3541526, study PRJEB24748) | human gut metagenome | biome: human gut; feature: human-associated habitat; material: faeces | place: China | collected 2012
GGGCAGATGGCCGTTGCATAATCCAGCATGTGGTATGCCAACATATAGGTGCGTTTTCCGTGTTCCTTCGCAGCTCCCGCCCAGGGTGTCTTTGCCAGATACAGCTCATAGGCCCTGCGGTAATGATTCAGATTGCCGGCAATCCAGGGTCTCTCATCTCCCATATAGTGGATGATAGACGGATGCTTCTTTGCGATCTGCAGCTCCCGCGGTGTCACGGCCTTGTAGGTCTTTCCCAGATGCACCAGTTCCCGGTAGGAAAAGTACCGGTAATTCGTAAAGAAGTTGTAACGCGGCATCAGGGTATGAATCTGTCCTTTCAGCGTACCGTTGATCACATCCTGATCACTGGCAAACAATTTTCCACCCCTGCTCTTCCAGAACTCCAGAAGCTTTTTCTGGATCTCCTGCTCCCGCCACTGTTTCAGATCGACCAGAAGAACCCCTGAATTATAATAGGGATCCTCTTCCCCCAGATCAATGGTTTCCTTCACTGTCTCATAAATCGTGGGTTCCATCACCGCCCCCACAATGCTTCCCTCCAGATTCTCTTTCCACAGATGTTTCAAAGACTGAAGCACCACCGTATCGCAGTCCAGGTATAACACCCGCTCCACGGTTTCCGGCAGCATATCCCCCATAAAGAGACGCAGCATGATACTGATGTCAAAGCCGCCTGTGTCCACTTCATAGCCTATGCGCTCCCGCAGATCATCCAGGTTTAAAAAAAACAGTCTTCGCCCAAAATACTCTGCGATTTCCCGAAGCCTCTCCTGATTTTCCTCCGAAAGCCCCAGGGTCAGCACATAGACAGCAATCTCCGCAAAATCCCGGTTCTTATCCAGCAGAGAATAGAGGGATGTTCCCAGATGCCTGGCATATCCGTCATTCGAGGCGTAAACCACATTCATACATTCCCGGTTCATACTATTCCCCCATGCATTCCGCCGTGCGCTTAAGCGCAGATGCGATCACCTTATCCATGTCATAATACTTATACTCTGCCAGCCGACCTCCAAAGATCACGTGATCCTCGTTCTCAGCCAGTGCCGCATACTGCTGGTACAGCGCCTGGTTCTTCTCATCGTTCACCGGATAATAAGCTTCCATGCCCTCTTTCCAGTCGGCCGGGTACTCTCTGGTGATAACGGTCTTCGGCTGGGTACCAAACTCAAAATGCTTGTGTTCGATCACACGGGTATACGGAGTTTCCCGATCTGTATAGTTAACCACAGCCACACCCTGATGATTCTCCTCCTCCAGTACCTCGGACTCAAATCGCAGGCTGCGATACTCCAGCTTGCCAAACTGATACTGATAATAGGCATCAATGGTTCCCGTGTATACCACAGTCTCACCCAGCGCATCATAATGTTCCCTGTGCTCCAGATAATCCACGCCAGTTTCAATGTCACAGCCTTCAAACAGCTTGTCAATAATCACATTATAGCCACCGATCGGGATGCCCTGGTACAGATCGTTAAAATAATTATTGTCATAGGTAAAACGTACCGGGAGCCTGCGGATGATAAATGCCGGAAGATCTTTACAGTCACGTCCCCACTGCTTCTCGGTGTAGCCCTTTACCAGCTTCTGGTAGATATCGGTTCCTACCAGACTGATGGCCTGCTCCTCCAGGTTTCCCGGCTCACCGGTCACTGCTTTCTTCTGCTCCTCTATGATCGCCTTTGCCTCTGCCGGAGTGCTGATGCCCCACATCTTGCTGAAGGTATTCATATTAAACGGCATATTGTACATCTCGCCCTTGTAATTGGCTACCGGGCTGTTGGTGTAGCGGTTGAACTCAGCCAGATTATTTACATAATCCCACACCTGACGGTCGCTGGTATGAAAGATGTGTGCTCCGTAACGATGCACATGAATCCCCTCCACATCCTCACAATACACATTTCCGCCGATATGATCGCGTTTTTCCACAACCAGACAGGTTTTTCCACGCTTCTTTGCCTCGTACGCCCAGACACCTGCATAAAGTCCGCTTCCAACCAGTACATAATCATATTTCTTCATAACTCTCGTCCACCTTGTCTTTCTTCTAATCTGACCGGTTTCCGCTTCTGCCGGACAAATCTCCGATTTCTTCAGAACCGTCTGTTTTCTCTGATTTCTACTATACTATAGCTTTGCCAAAAAGTAAATTTCAGGGGGCACTAATTTCATGGACACCACAACGTTTTACTGCTATAATTGTTAGGAGTTCCTGCCTCTTTCGCAGGAAAACCAACGATTCCGGGAGAAATCCCGAAGCAATAAACAAAAATGTGATAACCAACTACGAAAGGTGGAAAAATATATGTGGTTAGCAGATGGCTGGAAAGATTATCAGGTCATTGACTGTTCAAAAGGAGAAAAACTGGAAAGATGGGGTGAATACCTTTTAGTGCGCGCGGACCCACAGGTCATCTGGGATACCCCAAAGACCCACAGAGGCTGGAAGCACATGAACGGACACTATCATCGCAGCGCCAAAGGCGGCGGTGAATGGGAATTCTTTGATCTTCCGGAGCAGTGGACCATCGGCTACAAAGGCCTTACCTTCAACTTAAAGCCATTCAGCTTCAAGCACACTGGCCTGTTCCCGGAGCAGGCTGCCAACTGGGACTGGTTCGGTGACAAGATCCGCAATGCCGGACGTCCGGTTAAGGTACTGAATCTGTTCGCCTACACCGGCGGAGCAACCCTGGCCGCTGCCAGAGCAGGCGCTTCCGTGACCCATGTAGATGCCTCCAAGGGCATGGTCGGCTGGGCAAAAGAGAATGCCGCATCCTCCGGCTTAAGTGACGCACCCATCCGCTGGCTGGTAGATGACTGTGTAAAATTTGTAGAACGCGAGATCCGCCGCGGCAACCATTACGATGCCATCATCATGGATCCTCCGTCATACGGACGTGGACCTAAAGGTGAAATTTGGAAGATCGAAGATGCAATTCATCCGCTGATCAAACTGTGTACACAGATTCTGTCGGATGACCCATTATTCTTCCTGGTCAACTCTTACACAACCGGACTGGCACCGGCTGTTCTGACTTATATGCTTGGAACGGAGCTTAAGAAATGGAACGGACATGTGGATTCACAGGAGATTGGGCTTCCGGTATCTTCAAATGGTCTGGTACTTCCTTGTGGAGCCAGTGGAAGATGGGAGAGATAAGATTGCGGATTTTTGATTGATACGTTTGTGGCTTCTCAATAATACAACGTTTTTCCGAATAGCAGAATCTCAATTTGTGCAATCATAAAAGATCTAAAATAAAAGAGAAGTGATCCGGTATGAAATGGATTTCTCCTGCTATAAAGCTTGTGCTTTAAAGAAAATCCTTTTCTAAACTCAGATTACTTCTCTTTTTTATTTTCCATTCTCCTTTGGGTTTCCCATCTGAAAATTTATTGCAGATGCTCCATCAGATAGCTAAGAAACGCCTGGCAACCTTCCATCACATCATCAAATGTCTCATCAAAATTTCCTGTATACCATGGATCTGCAATGTCTCTCGGACGATTTGTGTAGTCCAGAAGTCTCTGTACCTTGTGCTCCGGGTCATTTCCGATGATTCTCATAATGTTCTGTATATTGTATCGCTCCATGCAGATGATGTAGTCGAATGCGGCATATTCTTCTCTACACATCTTGCGTGCACGGTGATTGCCACACGGGATTCCTTCCTTGCGGAGCTTCTTTTGTGTGCCGCGGTGAACTGGGTTTCCATGTTCTTCATTGCTTGTACCGGCGGAATCGATGAAGAAATCGGACTCTATGCCGGATTGTTTAACTAAATGTTTCATAACGTATTCTGCCATGGTGGAGCGGCAGATGTTGCCGTGGCAGATAAAAAGTACTTTTATCATTATTGCATAACCTCGCATTTCTTAGTTTTTCTTGGTATTTCGGGCTTTGTAAGCCCTTGTAAAAAATTGCTTTCTGACATAAATTGGTGTGTTATGGCATATGTTATACCGCAAAAGGTGTAAAATAAGGTGTAGATTTCACGGTTTTACACCTTACTATTTTAAGCTTTAAAAACGTAATTACACAACCCGAAGTCTGGCGACTTCTTCTCTGGCATCCTCAAGATTTACATGTGTATACGTATTCAATGTAACACTTATATCTGAATGCTCCATCAAATATTGTAATGCCTTTAGATTCATTCCCGACTTCGCCATATGGGAACAATAAGTGTGTCTGCATACATGCGGTGTAACATTTGGCATCTGAACCTTGTAAATTCTATTATACTTCTGAACGATATGTTTAAAGTAATGCTCCCAGTGTAAGGAATAACATATACTTCCATCTTTATCAAAGTATAAAAATCCGCTTTTTCCATCTATCATAGGTTCTGCTTTTGGTGGATTTCGTTTTTCTATAATCTTCTGAAAACATTCTTCCACATCCGCAGTCATAGGTATCTTTCTTGTTCCGCTGGTTGTCTTCGTTTCTTGAATGTAATATCCGATTTTTGATTTCTTCTGCAATTGATGGTCAATATTGATTGTGTGTTCCTTAAAATCAATATCAGAAACAGTCAGCCCACAAAATTCGGAAATACGAAGACCCGTCTTAAACAGTATATAAATGCCTTCGTAGTATTTACTGAAATGTGGATCATCCTTCACAAATCGTAAAAGTTTACGTTCCTCTACTCTGCTGATTGCTTCTCTTGTCACACTGTCATTCACAATCACTTCCACCAGTTGAAACTGAAATGGATTTTTCCTAATCAGATCATCGTCTACTGCTAATTGAAATGCCGGACGAAGAACTCCACGAATAGAATGAATGGAACTGTAGCTTTTCTTCTCAACTTTTTGAAGATGGATCAGCCAGCATTTCGCATCAGAAATCCGAACCATGTCAATACGTTTTCTTCCAAATGGATCTTTCTTCAGAAGATTGACGACCGTCCCATATCCAGCAACCGTTGTCGGTCTGACACCAGTTCTAGTCGAAATATATTTTTCAACCAGTTCCAGCACTGTCATATTTCCGCCATTTGTTACAATCTGGTCAAATCGGTCTGCCTGGATTTTCTTTTCCATTTTGCGAAGTGATGATGTACAACGTTTTCCTTTGGGAGTCGCATCATTGTGGTCCAGTCTCCAACTATATACGCAGCGTTCTTTTCCCATCCCATCTACATACTTAAATCGATATCTGCCATCCGATAACTGCATTTCTCCATTGTGTAATATACGTCCTCTATGATCTCTCCTTTTTTCACTCATAATATTTCGTCTCCTTCATTAAATGCTCATTTAACTTGGAAGACCGTCTCGGTTTATTCATTATACCACAAGACCTTCTCTTCGCTAAGATAAAATGAACATTATTTTCATTACTATTTCTTCTATTCTGTCACTTAAACTGTACTGGCTGTGTCCAGATAATCTTCAAATAATTTTCTTTTGAACCGGATATGCGAACCAACTTCCAAAATAAAATCTGCTCCTTCATTTTCACCTGCGATTTGTCTCAATCTCTTTTCTCCAATTCCGTAATATTCTGCTGCTTCGGAAACATTTAAAGAATATTTCTTCCAAACAGGTATTGTTTTTTCTGTATGATTCATTCGCATTCCTCCTTCCCTCTGTTTGTGTTCAACAGCGTTTTCGCTTTCTCCATTTTCATACTTGCAATCGCTTCTCGTTTGCTTGTGCCTCCAACATACACGGGTGTACACATTTCTAAAATACGGTCATAGATACGCCTTTTATCCAACATGGTCTCGCTTTTTATTTCTTTCAGCGGAAGATTCGTTGTGATGATCAAAGGTCGTCCCGAACGGATCCTGCGGTCTATGACACTAAAAATAATTCCTAACGCATATTCTGAATTTCGTTCCACTCCAAGATCATCAATAATCAAAAGCTGATAGGAAGCCAATGCATTGATATATTCCGTTTTATCTACCAGTGGAAATATATCGTCGATAATGGTATTAAAATTTGTCATCTTTCAATTGTTTCAATCGTTTATCTATATCATCTGCATATCCTATTTTCACATAATCCGGAAAAGAAGGATTTGTGAGAATGTATATTACGCCTTTTTTGTCATTCATATTCGCTTTCTCCATTTATAACTTAATTCTTTGTTTGCCTTTTCCCAAAAGTCATTTTACCTATTATATAGTTTGGAAATTAGCTCGTTTAATATTCAATCCTAAAATAATCCAAATACGCCTTATACTTATCTTGTGCTGTCAGACAGGTATCGGTCAGATAACCTTTTTCGTTGTTCCATTCCTTCAATCCACGATAATAGAACAGCTTCAAATTATCCTCAATAATGAACGGAACAATATTGTATTTCAGACACTCCTTAAACATAATCAATCTGCCCACGCGTCCATTACCATCCTGGAACGGATGAATTCGCTCAAACTTCACATGGAAGTCAAGAATATCCGCAAAGGCCTTTTCTTCTTTGGCGTTGTATTCCGTTAACAATGCCTTCATTTTATCGGCAACTTCTTCCGGAAGGGCGGTATCCATGCCGCCGACTTCATTCGGAAGTTTCTTATAATCGCCAACAGCAAACCAATCTTTTCTGGAATCACTGGTGCCATTCTTCAAAACCAAGTGAATTTCTTTGATGAACTTCTCCGTCAAAGTCGCTTTTGCATGATCAATAATCATGTCAATGCAACGGAAGTGATTTGCCGTTTCGATCACATCATCCACATTCAGTACTTCTTTTTCTACGCCAATAGTATTGGTTTCAAAGATATATCTGGTTTGATCGTGTGTCAAGCGGCTGCCTTCCATATGGTTAGAGTTATAGGTCAAGTCAATCTGTGTCTTATGATAAATCCCACCAGTATATTTACTGGTCTTCTGCTCTTTTAGAATATCTAGCAGCGTAATCGGTTCTTCTTTTTTCTTATTGGTGCGCTCCGGTTTCTCTGCGTTTTCTGGAATGTTCCATGTCTTACCAGTAAGAAACGCGCCGTTCACACGCCCCTTTGCACAGTAATTTCTAACACTGCGTTCTGACATATTCCATTTTTTTGCTATATCAGCAACTAAAAGGTATTTCATCTGCCATCCCCCATCCATTATAAATTAAATCCAAAACATACTAATCTACTGACTAGTATATCACACTATCGGCAAAAACACTATCGTTTTTTACCTATTTATCACACTTTTTAGCCGATATAACAACTGTTTCCTAGTCGAATAGCTTTATTAAAACGGATGCTATAAATAGCTAATATTCTTTCAAATGATGAGTTTATACCTTATATCGTCTAATAAGTTTTACTTTCATTTTCGCACATGATCATGAGGCTTTTTTCGTTCTAATTGTGCGATTATACGTAAAAAGATGACTGTTCTTAATCAAAATAAAAATGGCGAAGTGCTTATCGTAACACTCCGCCAAAAGTCCCACCAGGTTGCGCATGAAAAATCAGAGGCATTCCGTAATTACTTTTACAGTTTCTACCATATACCCCTGATGTCTAAATTCTTTCCTTAATCCATATCCGATTTCCACTACGCCATCTTTTCCAAGACCCTTGAAGCAGAAATCGCCGACAATCGTTCCCGGAACATTTTTTAATTCCATGTTCCAGACTGCATACCATATTCTGTTGTCAGGTTCCATAAGGCACCCCTCCAACATTTCGGTATACGCCTGCTTCATTTCTGCGTCCGCTTCCTTTTCAATCAGACAGCTCATCTCATCGTTACTAATTGGATATAAATAAAGCCTTTCCGTTTCCATTCTCATATTAGTTCACCTTATACACTGTCTTGTTCTTTTACTCATTGTCATTCGCCCCTCTAAATCATCCAATAGAAAGTCCTAATTCGTATGCTCTATCCAGTCCATCCGTATTTTTTACATCACCAATATCCTTTGCTCCCTGCACAAGTACCATCCCTGCATCTTCAAGATGAAAGAAACTCAGTACAAGCTTGTATTGCAATTTTATGGAATCAAACAGTTCCGGCAGCGTAGCTGCTCCAACTAATATAAGTGCCAGTTTTTTAATCGGAAATTCATTTCGCATACTTCTGCCATCATCGGCTGCAATCACAGCCTTCATAAACATGTTCTGTCCAATCAGCTGTCCATCTAATGTCATGACAAAATCCAATTCTGGAACAAATGCCGGATCGTTGCGAAGCTGATGGAGTACATAATGCTCCAGACAGCCTGGGCGATACACATTCCAGAAACTCTACCTTACCAAATTTTCTACCTCATGGTATTCATTTTCTCTTTCCAATCGAATGATAATATTTTCCTTCATTTTCCTTATCTCCATTTCTTTATATAATGTTACTAATACTTTTTTCAAACTGCTCTTTTATTCTTTTTTTATCCTTTGCTCCATCATACAGACTATAGTAGAAAAACATGATGGAATAAAACATGGTTGCTTTTTTATCTGCCTCCACAACACCAATGCTCTCGAACATATCTTTCACGTATTCTGCCGGACCGGACACAAGATACTGCTGATACAATGCCTGCATCTCCTCATTCCGAAACTGCTCTAACGTAAGCATCTTTCGAAATGACGATGCAAAATCATTTTCTGTCCAATACGAAAACATAGATTTACTGTATTCCATGAAATTGTCCGCAGAAATCTCTTCATACTGTTCAGGTTCATTTTCCTTTTTATCAGCAGGCATATCATGTGATTCTGCCTGTTCGCCATCCCCCTGCTCCATCCTTTTTACAATATGTTCAAAAATATCTCTCTTACTCTCATAATGCCTATACAATGCACCTTTTGTCATGCCAAGCTCACCCGCAATCTGACTGACAGAAACTGCTTCATATCCATCTCTCGCAAATAAATGTAATGCAACAATCAATATATCTTCCTTTGTAGTTTTTGACATACACAAACCTCCTGTTCCATAAAATAAACGATCGTTTACATTTCAATTATAGTAAACGATCGTTTATTTGTAAAGTCAGACATTCCTCTCTACTGCTCTTGTAAAGCTGGCTGCATACGCCTTTGTAGCGTAATAGGTCGTCATAAATGGTCCTGCCGGAAGCATTCCTGCTGAGCTTGCCACATTTAGTCTGAATTTTTTTCCTCTTGCTGTGTACTCTTCCTTTTCACCCGGCATGGTGACAAATTTGGCAAGCACATTGCGTACCAGTGAGTCCTGCTTCACATGTATAGGGGCCGCTGTGTTTACCAGATCTCCAAAATTTTTGATATACAGCTGCCGCTGTCTCATACGCATCTCCGTCTGCTTCCGGTTCAGCCGTACCTGCCACAGCCGGAGTGACCAGCGCATCTGCCATGTGCATAAAAATTCCCCCTGAGACTTCGTTTTTTCTGTACCTACTTTACCATAGAACTGAAAAACCACAAGCCCCAGGGGGGGGATTGTCAGCCAGACACCGGCATCCCATTACTGTTTAATCGTGCCTCATTCCAGTAACGTATTTCCAACAACTGTTACTTCTTCTCATTTACGGTTACGGTCATTCTTATGACCTTTGACTGACCGTTTTCCAGTCTGACAACCGCCTTGACGACTGTCTTTCCGGGCTTCAGCCCCGTGATCCTGCCATTTGAGCTAACGCGCGCCACATCCGGATTGAGAACCGAAAAAGTCACTTTATCAACATTGTCCCAGTTTACCCCTTTCTTAAACCAAAAGTACGTCCCCTGCTTCTCGCGGATGCTGGCTGATTGTTTCGTGGCTTTGATCGACCGCAGTATTTGTTTCGTGAGTGCTTCTTCCTCATCGGCTGTCACTAACTCATAGGTTCCGTGCCCCAGCTCATTATGATCCAGTTCAACGCTTCCATCTGCCGCTACCCTGAAAGGCATTTTACTGACCACAAGCTTCTCTCCTGTTTCGGGATCTATCTCAATGATCTTCATTTTTTTAGGTCTCACGGTTCTTTTCAGAAGCGTATTTACATTGACCGTCACTTCCCGGATGACCCAGTCGTTTTTCGTGAGCATCTTTATCGTGGTCTTTACCTTCTTCGTACCTGCTGCCTTTACGATCTCTGAAAGTGCTTCCCCGGAGATCTTCACATTGCCAAAACCTCTGTCAAGAATTTCTGCGGTCGCTGAAGTGATCTTCCCTTTGGCATTCTTCGATACATTTACCGTCACGTTCAGTCCGGTTGCTTTGTTTCTGATCTCGGTCTTAATCTGTACTGAACCATCCTCTGCCCGGACTTCTGTCGTGGTCACAACCGTGCCATCTTCTCTGGTCTCGGTCTTAGTCGTAGTCTTGTTCTTGTTATCCTCCTGTGGCGGAGCAGTTTCAGATCCGCTGTCGGTGGAACCGCCTGACGAACTGCTGCCGGAGCTGCCACTGTCCGAGCTACTGCCGGAACTGCTGCCCCCGGAAGTGTCCCCACCCGAACTGCTGCCGCCGGATGATTCTTTCGTAAATGCCATTCCGACCACATCACTCATGATATGACCATCTTCTATCGCAATCGCCTTAATCGTAGTCGTCTCTGTCAGCGTAATCGGTGTTTTGTACTGCTGCGATCCCTTTGTTGGCACTGTATCATCTGTTGTGTAATAAACGATTGCACCGGGGGTCGTTGTGATCGTCACCTCCGTGCGGTCCGAAAACTTGTCAGCACCGGAAATCGTCGGAACGCCGCTGTCTCTCGGAGTTGTGATTGCACCCTTTGTAGCCAGCGAAGCATCTTTATTGCCTATTGCAGCCTTTCTGGCATATAACGTAAACATCGTATTTGCTCCAATTCCTTCCGACGGAATCTTTTCCCAGTCATAATAACGCTCGCCATCCGTACTGTACTCTAACTTCTCGCCGTAAGCAGGCTCCGGAACTGGCTGCACACTAATATTATATGCTGTATCATCTTTATTTACGGATGCCTGCAAATTGATCCCTTGCAATGGCGTCTGCCGGTCTGTCTCTACCCCGCCCGATTCTGTCTCACCGGCAGCATCCTCCGCATATACCTTCTCCGGTGCCAGCAATCCTCCCGGTACACTCATGGATGACACGAAAGTAGCTGTGGCAATCCCCAAGGTCAGGATTTTTGCTAATGATTTGCTTTGTTTTGATTTCCGTTGTTTTAATTTTCGTTGTCTCATTCGTCGATTCCTCCTTTGACTGATGCTGTTATTAGGCGTTTGCGAAACTATTTTTATTATCCGGGCTACCTAGCTGTGGGCGCAGTGGCATTCTGATCAAGCTGCTTGGGATTTTCTCTGTTAATCCGATCTACAATATAATTGATAGAATCTTTGATGTTAGCTGCATTGAATAGGATTGTTCGTCTTAGAAGTAAATACCAGATCCTCAAATCCTTCTCTCGGAGAAAACCGAGTCGCAATGTCTTTATGGTATGTTCTCTGATATATAAGCACATCATGCACTTTCTTAATCATTGGAATTTTGCGAAATCCTGCATATTTATTTTACCCATATAATTTTCTCCAAAAAAATATGGAGAAGATTATATGTCTCTCTTCTCCATAAATGTATCATGTTTATCACTTAATGTCTACGGCTTTTAAGCTAGGGAAACGCATCCTAACTGCTCCTTGACTTTTTCGCCTTCTTTTTCTACAATAAAGACAACAAGGGAAGCCGTAGACGGTTTGCCTATGAACAGTTACATAAATAACCGCATCTTTGGCGAGGGGCGGTTATTTTTTATGTCCAATCTGAATTACTAGACTGATGACAGCGACGAGCAATAAACAAAATTGAGACAATTCTGAATATGTAATCATGGCTAAAAACCCTCCTTCGTGAGGGCAAACCGCCTACCGTTTCTGCTTCCCTATGTTGTGATGACAGTATAACAAATTTCGGCATGATGCGCAAGAACAAGTGTTCCTGCCAGATACCAAGATCCCGGTATGAAAGACACCCATTCGCTATTGCATATGCTAATTTGCTCTCACAAAATACACTTCTTCCTAAAACAGATGGTGATAATTGTCTGTCCAGAATGAGCCTTAATCCTTCCTCCCTCGTCCCTTCAAATCCAGGGCAGAAAAAGTCTATCCCATCAGACATACTCTTTGCTATCTGATTGTAATCCTCTCCAAGCAGTTTTTCCGCAATATCATCTGTAAAAATGCGAATGCTGTTATTATTATAATGATAAGCCCTTGCAAAACAGCTTACCTTTGCTGTCATATTGTCCATTCCAATCCCCCTCGTACTACCCAAATAGTATTTTTGCCACACCATTCTATTTCAGCGTATGAATATCCTCAACCTACGGAGAGTAGAGTTCGAATTTGCTCATTTATTTTTCCATCCCATCCAGAAGCTTTATAAATCTTTTATCATTCATCTGCTCATTCGTAAGATATTCTCCATTATAAAACAATGCATAGGTTGTAACCGGTGTCGGAGCATTCTGTGCTTCTTCTTTCGTTTCCAGTCTGGTTGCCTGAAACGGAACCCCTCTTTCCCTGGCAACTTCAAGAAGCACCGGAACATACTTTGCATTAAACGGACATTGATTGGTATAGTACAATACATAGCCTGTCTGCTCAATGTGTGGATGCTTCGCACACTCCTTAAATTCAGGCTTAGCCGCATCCAAGGAAAAAGGCAGATACCAGAGCTGAATACCATTATCCGCTTCATCGCAGACTGTAAATTCCTTATACTTGAGGAACTTCGGATCTGCCAGAAAAGGCTTTTTCTTAGTGGCTGACAGGATACAGATTCCCTTTTTCTCCTTCTCTTTGCTGTCTTCTATACAGGCATTCAGTAAATCATTCGAATAACCATTGCCCTTGAAAGAACCAGCCACCCACAGACAGTCAATATACATATAGCCATCTGCATTGATTGGATTCCATGCATTTTCTGCCGGAATATACTCGATAAAGCATTTTCCACGCTCTATACTCTTGAGAAATACCAATCCATCATCAAATCGCTCTTTCAGCCAGTTTTTCTTTGATATTACCTGTATATCCTTGTTGCTTGAAATCGCACAGCAGATATGCTCGTTTTCAATATTTTCTTTCGTCACTCTTATATATTCCATGGATTTTCTCCTACTTATATCTTCTGCACCTCATTCTCCAGCGGATAGTAGTGCATAATATACGGAAACAACAACACCAGAAACAATAACGTCAACGCATACAACAACGGATTGCAGATCATAAGCGCCGCCACAATTGAAATCATTGTCAGAATCGCAAATGTAACTGTCACGATCAGATGTACCAGCCTCTCATGTTGGAAAAAACCAATCTGTGTCAGGTGTTCCTGCAGAATTGCGTTCCATTGTTCCGGAGAGATATTGTCCGCATTGGCTAAGAGTGAATCTATTTTCTGGCGGTAGGTTATTATTCTTTTCTTCATTTTTACATTCTCTTTCTTATAGTACCTTTATTATACCAATATACCTTTGGAATCACAACGACATATTTAACTGAAGGTAATTGTCCATCAAGATATCTTGTTATTGTAAGTTCCCCAGAATAAACAAAGGGCAGTGTCTGAACAACATCGCCCTTTGTTTTTTATAATTATACTTCCGAAAGGAATCTGTCAACTGGTTTATGCAGCAGCGTTCACTTCGTCATCCATATATCCGTCATCGGCATTTTCCGAATCATCATCCGAATCATCATCCAAATCATCGTTCCAGTCATCCTCTGTGCTGTCTGTGATAACAACCTTGCATTTCCACACCATACCATGTACTTTTGCTTTGACTGTAACCGTACCGCTGCTATACGGTATCAGTATGCCATCCTCTACCTCGCATATATCGTCATCAGAAGATGTCCATTCCACATCATGACTGCATCCCTTCAGATCCAGAGAAACCGTATCTTCCACGTCCATCTCCACTGCTGTCTTATTCAGTTCCGGCGTTTCTACTGTCACCTGACAGGATTTCTTCTGCGTTCCCTTCTTTACTGTAATGGTTGCCTTGCCTTTTCCTTTTGCGACCACTTTTCCGGCGGAGACACCAGCCACCGCTGTATTACTGCTGCCCCAGGAAACGATTCCTGCACCACCCTTTACCGTAAGTTTCCTGCTCTGTCCTTTTACAAGCACAATCTTTGTACTGCTGATCGACAGCGGACTTATCTTCGGTCTGGTGTTCTTTTTCTTCGTTGTCTTCTTCGTGGTTGTCGTGGAAGATTTCCGCGTCTGCGAATATCCGCCCGATGAGCCAAAACACTTCTTGCACGGTGTCAGACCGCGTGCCAATGCATTGGAAAGTGTCGTCTGATAAAAATTTCCCCGCCCGCATTTGTGGGTATGGTATTTACTGCCGGTTGGCGTCACATAGACCATTGTCTGTGCCTGTGCCGTTACCATGCCGGCACTGTCACCAACTGGCAAAATCATCATAAAAAATACAAGTGTAAAACTTAGAATTGTTTTTTTGATTGTTTTCATCAATTGCCTCCTTATCTTTTCCTCCGCTTTAAACATGTCTTATATTTTTATCATACGCCTTCTTATTTTCGAGTACAATACCATTTTCCCAAATTGACAATTCGCGTTTTGTCAAAAAACATCTTCACGTCCTGCCGCTATCGCCAGAATAAAGCCACTTGTGAATACTCCTTTTGTGGTTTTCTTCGCAGTTAATACATTAAGGGACGCAAGTGGTTTTTTCAATATGTTGTTATTAATTTATGGTGCTGGGCTTCCACCATTATGCCAGAAGCCTCTATTTTATTTCTATTTTTTCCTGATATCCGGCCAGCCGGTCCAGGCGCATTTTTTCCGCCACCGGAAATAACTCTGTATCCGTGATGCGTTCCAGACTTTTTATCCGTTTCTCGGAAATTGTTTCATTCGACTTGCTTTTTTCATAATCCTCAACTGTCATGTGCCAGTAATGAAATTCTCCTGCATAATACTCAGAAATTTTCTGCGCAATCAAAAGCCCCTCCGGATCCAGATCTCCCGCATAATATACCACCGTTCCCGATGCCGCCAGAAGATCTAACGTAACAAGCCCTGCCAATCGCGGCTGCCCGTTCATACACATACAGGAAACCTGCTTTGTGTGCCCTGCGCAAAGGCCTGCAAATACGGACGGATTTTCCACGATATACATTTCATTATCTTTGCAAAATATGCTGTTCCACTTTGAAAGGACTGCAAGGGCAAATTCTGCCTCGTAACATTTCCCCCTCCAGATACGCTTTTGTTCCAGAATCTGTTTCTGGCTTTCGCCTGCTTCTTCCTGCTTACGCAATGTATCCAGATGCTCCTTTATTCCGGCGCGTTTCTGCAAGCATTGGTTCAGATGCTCTGGATATTCCTTCAGCCATGTAATACAGGCATCCAGCCGTTCCCTGATCTGTTCGTAATCCGTCAGTTTCAATTGCTCCACGATGGATGCATGTTCTTGCTCCAGCTTTACAAGGTGACGCTGCGCACCCGACAGATCATAACGGATTTCATCCAAATCTGCATCAATGCTTTCCAGACGCCTGGTCAGATCTTTCATATGCCTTACACTCTGTAAAAACATTTCATGCGCAGACTTTAACGCGATCAGATTCTTTTCATACTCTGCTGCCGCATCCTTTGCTTCCTGAAATATGGCATACGTACATTGCAGATACAACTGCTGCGCAATTTCTATCGCTTTCTTTTTCTTTTCCTGTATCTGCTCTGAAAGTTTCTTCCAACGCTCCTCGATCTCCTTACACTCTGCCGTTTTCGTTTCATATTTGTGCTGCTCCTGCACAAGCATCTTGAAAGCTGTACGTATACCCGTATCCTGCGGCAAAGCCTGATATTCCTGCTCCAGCTTCTGCATCCGGATTACAATCCCAGCCTTTTTTGCTTCCAACTGGTTCTTGCTGCTTTGCAATCCCTGAATTTTTTCTTTGCAGACTCTGATCTGTTCCTGACGATTGCGTTCCCGTGCCCGCGCACCCAGGAATCCTGCTACATGCTCTCCTGTAATCGTTCCAGACAAAACGCCCATCTGATAAATACCTTCTGAAGAAACCGAAATCATGCTCTCCTCATTATATGCAATACCAGACAAAATACCGGTAAGACGCTGATTTGAGAAAATATCATTCATGGAATCATTCAATTCCAAAACGTCCAGCAGACTCTTTCCACTGTAAGACTTCTGGACGAACAGATAACGGTCTTCGCAGCCTTCTTCCATCGTCAGCACCTGTTCCCGGTAAGACGCATCCACAACCAGTGCATCCAGAATCCCCATCGAAAGCAAAGCCTCTTCCAAATGATTGCATTCCTGTTCTGTCAGGGAATCCCCAAATTCGATTGCTTTATAAAATTCCTGATACGGAATCTTCAATGCATCCAGACGCTGCCGGTTCTTTCTAACCGCTTCGGAACGTTCCGGCTGTGGATCTTTTGCGTTTTCCCATTCTGTGAGTTCTGCTTCTGTCTGTTCCTTTTCCAGACGTTTCTGCTCATACTCTTTTTCTTCTTCCTGCATTTGCAGTTCCAGCGGGTTTTTATAAGAAAACCAGATATCTGTTACCGTTTTCCGCACCTCCGCAAAATCAGAAGTTTCTTTAAAATCCTGTGCATATCTGCTACAGTCTTTCAGCTGTTCCGAATCAAGAATAAGCTCTGTATTCGATCTGTTCCATGCATATAAAGCCTCTTTCCATGCATTCTGCTCCTGAACCAAAGTATGATTTGTGATTTGTTTGAACTTCACACGGCCGCAGAGGAATATGTCTATCTTTTATCATTAGATACAAAATGCAGGATTCTTGGCATATTTGAAGTGGGGCATGGAACAGTTAATGCCTGTCTTTTACATACAAGGAAGATTATGATTAGAAATCTTCTTTGTGGAGCAGGAACATTTATTGTAGTTCATAACCACCCATCAGGAGAAGTATCTGTTTCAAAAGAAGACATAAGCACTACAAAGCGATTATTTGAAGCTGGAAGGCTTATAGGAATAGAACTTCTTGACCACATCATTATTGGAAGAAAAGAAAATGGTGACAGTTACGGATATGCCTATTACAGCATGAAGGAGCAGGGGCTTTTAACAACTGTATAAAAGTGATAAACAGGGAACTTACTGTTAAAGTAAAAAATAAGAGACTTGATTTCTCAAGCCTCTTATTGTATAATCATCTCAGGAAGGTTATCGGATGCGTTATCCGATTGCCCTCAGTAATTTAAATGTATTTAAGAAATAGCATCCAACTTTCTCAGGGCGGGATGCTATTTCTTTTTGTTATGATTATCTATGTAAGATAGTGCCGCAAAAATTACCAGCAACAAAGTTAAAACTTCCATTGTGTTCATGGGCATCACCCTCTTTCGTAAAACTAGAGGGCATCAAAAGAACGCATCCGCTTCTTTCTATGAAGTTATACAAAAAATATTCTAGCATAAATCTGTAGAGGTGTCTATTTGAAACTGACAAAATCCCTGTTACATTTTATTAGAAAAAGAAATACTTTGCATATATGAAGGAAAGAGAATATTTTTCTTTGGATTATATTTGTAATTAAGAGTAGGTGGTTAGCTTACTCGATTCACATATTTCGTGGAAAATTTCCACCATATACGAGCAATTTGGTAAATAGTCAAGAAGTATTTTGGTAAGCGCATAGTTTTAGGGCGTACCTTATAAATGAAATCTGACACCCCGCGCCAGGATGCCAGACATGCGAGTATTTCACTACATTTTATTTACAAGTTTCCTGAGCCAATTTACTCCACGGGGCAAATTGTTCCAATTCCTCGTCTGACATTTCAGCACCAGGACGATGCTCCAGAAGGAAGCTCAGATATTTAAGTGGATCAAGTTCATTGGCTTTTGCCGTTTCTATCATAGAATAGATTTTCATACTGGCATCTGCCCCGGCTGGTGTATCACAGAAAAGCCAGTTCTTACGGCCAACTACCAATGGTCGAATGCTGTTCTCACTGAGATTATTACTCAGGCTGCATGCACCATCTTTCAGATAGTTCATCATAAACGGACGGCAACCATTGGAATAGTTGATTGCCTTGATCAGCCTGTCTCCGGATTCCGGATGCAGCTGGTCAAGCCATGACAAAAAAGCCTCTATGACAGGTTTTTGATCCTTCAGGCGGCGATTATAAATCTGTTTGAGCGATAATCCTTTTTCTCGATAAGATCGTTCATACTCAAACAGCTTATTACAGTATAGGAATCCCTGGACTGCCGGATGTGTATAATCCTTTTCGTGGCCTTTGGGTATTGCCCGCAGCCAATAGCGTCGTATGTGAGCCCAGCAACAACAACGCTGTGCCTCCGGCACTTTGTTGTATCCTTTATAACCATCAACCATTAGATAGTATCCGGGATCTGCACCTGCAAGAAAAGCAGCGGCATGACTGCCGGCTCTGGTCGGAGTGTAATTATAAAGGATGATAGGAATCCCACCATTGTCACCAGTTCGTACCAGTCAGACATAAGATTTACTCTGTGGTCTGCGGCCTTCTTCCTTTAATACCTGGATCGGAGTCTCATCTGCCATCAGATATCTGCGTTTCAACAGTTTGCGGTGCAGATATTCATACATTGGCAGAAAGTAATTCTCTGCGCAGTAGATGATCCAACTGGCCATGGTCGTACGGCTGATCTTTACCCCAAGGTGTTCAAAGTCCTTCTCCTGACGGTATAAGGGCATGGACATGACATATTTATAATACATCACATGTGCTGCAAGACCGGACGATGCATAACTCCCTTTGGCTCTGTATAACGCAGTTCTGTCCGGATGGGTTCGTGTCCGATAGGAATCATCATTGTTCCACAAACATCACACGTTTTCTGTTCTTCCGTAAGAGTATCTACATAAACATTCTCTGTCGGAAGATCAGCAAAGACCTCATCATAAGCAGCTTTCGATTTACGGGCCTTCTTGTGTGCTTTTACCTCAATGTATTCCACCTCAAGGGGCACCGGTTCCGGTTCATCCTCCGTCTGCAGGTGGAACAGATCCAACTGTCCCGGGAGCTGTTCATGCCGGATCTCACTGGTGGAGCCAAAAAGTCTGGTCTTCAGGTAGTCCAACTGTGCCTGAAGGTTAGCGATCAGTTGATCCTTTTCGCTGTCTTTGGCATCACGTTCCTGCAGCATTTTCTGCAGGGAACGGATAAGCTCGTTCTGAGTGCTGATTGTATTATTCAGTTGTGAAATCGTATCCTTAAGCTCTAAGAGCTGGATATCCCTTACTCCTGAAGGCATTGTTTTTTCGCTCCTTTTCTATGGTTCAATTATACCATAAAACAAGCGAAAAATCCTGAAAAATCAAGCATTTCCGGTACTTTTTATTGCCTTTGGCTGCTCGGTTTCAAGACCTGACATAAGCCAGTCAAACTGCCTCCATGTAATGGGTTTTACCTCATTACGGTTGCGCGGCCAACGGTATTTTCCTACGTTGGCATCAAGTCGCTTATATAAAAGTACAAATCCTTCACGTTCATGAAGAAGCACTTTTATTCGATCACTACGTCTGCCACAGAAGAGATAGATTGCATTTGGCCTGGAAGGGTTCATATTCAGCTGGTCTTTTACGACAGCGCATAATCCATCAATGGACTTGCGCATATCTGTATAACCACAGATCACATAAATCCCGTCTGCGACAGTGATGTCTCCTAACATGTCCCTGTCACAGCTTTAAGGATCTGTGACAGCAGCTTCGGGTCAACATCATTTGAAATTTTTATTGAAACAGTCCCAAGCATGACCTCGATGGCGGGGCAGGGTTCTTCCAGCGGAAGCATTGTGCTTTCGACAGTTGGAATGCCCGGGTTTTGATGATCAGGTATCACCTCAAGTTTTACAACATCCGGTTTAAGGGCCGGCTTATAATCGCCGCGTCCTGTGGCAGGGGGGATATCATAACAAGCTTTTTTTCTCAGTCTTTTAACCCAGTTGTAAAAGGTGCCGGGATTGATGTTATGTTCTGTACACCATTGGTAGTCACTAAGACCGCTGCTGCGGCATTCCATGATAAGTTGATATTGTTCGTCTGCTGTGCGTCTTTGCGTTTTCATACAGGAAACCTCCATAGTTATAGTAAAACGCTCGCATTTATAGTATCTAGCGCCGATACTGTAGTAAAATGCTGGCATCTATCATCTATAATTATGGCAAATTTTGTGATGATTTTAAATCCACCCTGAAACTAGGCGCTTACGTAAATATACGCCCAGATTTTCTGGGCGCTCTTGACATACCAGCTTATTTTTGCTATTAAATAAACAACGGCTTAACAGCAGAAACCGCTGTCAAGCCGCATCAATTATCATAGAAGATCTAAATTTACAGAAAAAATTTCACACGGTCTTTAAAGAATAAAATCAATCATTAATATCTTTTATTTTGTACCCCCTCTGGTTTAGTGCCTCCCTGATGCGTTTACATTTATCCCATGCATAACACGGCTCCAGTTCTGGTAACAGATATTGAAAATAATACCAATCCTTCATATCTAATGAATTCCTAAGTGCACTATTATAAATTGGTATTAAGACACTTGCCACCAATTCATTTTGAAAACGATAATCTATAGAAAAAATCAAAACCACATACTGCAGACCAATTTTTTTCTTCCAGACATTATTTGTTTCACCCTTAAATATTGTCTCAAACAACGCTTCCCATACACTCGTATTTACCTGTGTGACAAGCTTTTCATCTCTCATATCCAATTCACAAAAAAGATATCTGCTTAATTCTCTCGATTTAAAGCCAACCAATGTATTCATTAAATGATCCGGTTCCTTTTTTGCAACGGAACACCATGGTATCAGATACTCATCAAACATCGGTTCCTCTTTGATAGTCTCTAATACCAGATCTATCATCTCATTTCCATAAATATGATACATCTCATCCGAAACATTTGCTTTATATTCATGAATGACCAGTTTCAATAATTTACTAACATTTTTAGAATTGTCCCATTTTCCAGCCGAATACAACATTGATATCTGAAATTCTCTGCTCGACTTCCAAATATCTTCTGACAAAAGCAACTTGTGATTCATATGTACCAATATAATACATATATCCTCATCCATCCTGCTTACCCTTTTCAAATCATTCGGCTTTAAAGATAAAACAATTCTCTCCAATATCTCTCTGGTATTTTGTTTTAATTTTCCCTCTTTATACTTGCATAATAATGGAAACAGATTTTCCAATTTTCCTGCCAATATTTTATCTATAAGGGTTTTGTTCTGTTTTTTTGATAATTTAAATACTTCCAAGTCGAGATTCTCCAATATTTGATACGCAACATCTGAAAATGAATTCGGCAAAAAACGATCTTCCAGAATCAAATCTATCGTACGCTGCGACAAGCTGTCGTCTTCCATTTGAATAACCCTCGATAAATAATGTATATATTCATCAAGCATCAATTCATTCTGACTTTGTAAAAGAAAATACATCCTGATAAATCCATTAAAAAATTGCCACTCAAAATACTGCTCACCATAATTTGAAATAAAACTGTACAATCCGTCGATTTTACCCTCTTTTAAATAATCGCAAAAGCAATTTACCCAATATGGCATCTTCTCTATCGCAGTATATGGCACACAAACTTCTATTTTAGGAGTTCTTCGCTTCAAATCCTCCACAAGCCACCTGGTTGTCACTTGATAGGTAAAGAGCTTTCTATCGTAGGACCTAACTTCATATGCCATTGTTGTAAATGAAAAGTCTTTCAGTAATTGATATGGCATACTGTGAATGCAAAAGAATAAATCCCGAACTGCTTCAGCTTCATCATTATCAAAGGAAACAATTCTCGGATTAACCGTTCTATATATTGTATAGATCAAATACTCCAGCAGATCACTATTAGATAGAAAAGCAACATCATTGCCCTCTTCAAATTTGATTTTTCCCGAATAATTTTCATAATTATTATTTTCTGGTCTATGAAAAGCAGCCATGATATCTTGAAAATTACTTATTCTTGATATATCCTCTGTTGCAAAAACAAAAGAATGTGTCCACACGCACCCTGGTCTGGACATTTCAGCTGCATACCACGTTTTAGCGATCACATATTGCGTTCCATCATTGATAGGATAGCCCATGTAATATGATAGATTCTCTTTATTACATCTACTATTTAGATCACTTAAGACATCCATCTTTCTACGGGCTTGAAGATTCCACTCGCAAGACGAAGCAAGCATTTGATGTCCATTTGCATATCCATGCAAGGTTTGGTCTGCAATAATCATTTATCATCACCCATTTCCGCTAATAATGCAGTCAAATCGTTGGATTGCTCCCCCGATGGTGCAACCACTTTAATTGCCTTCGATTCTTCGCTCTGTATACGCTTTATATCATCCCGGTCTGCCAAATTGCCACCTATAGCTGATACTCCCCAGAACTCAAAGTTCATTCGATCCTGATTGCTATATATACATTGATACAACAATGGAAATTTCTTTTTCGCAAATTCCTCTGGTAGAATTTCATTTCCATATTCTTTCTCCACCATATCCCACGCTGACATAATAAATCTGATATTTACTGATTTCTTGGATTTCTTTAATAACTCCAGCAGCGATAACAGCAACTCAACCACTTCCGACTCATTTGCGTCCCTTTTTTTGTTGATTTGATTATCCAAACCTGCTGACGTTTGCTTGTCTTTATTCTCATCATTTGTGTATTCCCTGTTTACTGTATCATAACTCCCATCCACTATTCTTTTTTCATAAGACATATTCTTATAATACGTAAAAAACAAAATACAATCTGCTTCCCGCAACCTCGAAACCGTCTCTTTTGGAAGTTGGCGATCCTCAACCAAATTTCTGAAAACCTCTCCTGCCAGATCTGGAATACGCAGAAAAACATCGGCTCCATTCTCGTCCTTTAATGGAATAGATAGCTTCACTTTTTCGCCGATTTTTGTTCTTTCAATGTCTTTGTAGGATAATATTTCTTGAGCTATCTGATTGAGCGTTGCACAATCTTCAGGCATAACGCCTACTTCTTTTTTATACATTGTTGAAACGCATCCTTCACTTAATAACGTCCACAAAGATGCCAGATATGTCGTTTTTCCACTTCCCGGCATTCCTGCCATAAAAAAATCCCTATGCATATTATTTCCTCAATCCATAATATTCAAATGCTCTATGCAATGCACCCCTGTTATCTGTAATTATGTCTTCCATCTGGATATCACTGCATTTATTGCTAAAGCTCTCCATCATAATCTGTTCCAACGTATCACTTTGTTTTTCATCATCAATATTTCTTGCAGAAACCTTCCACATCTTAATCTCATCCACAAGTTTTTCATATTTTGCCTTTAAAAAATCTAATTTTTCATCAATATATGCTTTCGAATCCTTATCCGTCACAGAATCCATCTTTGTACATATCAACAGCAACTTCGTACTATTCGATATGTATCCATGATGAATTAAATTTTCAATCATAATAGAAAATTCTTGGAATGTAGCTCTACGCATGTCTGCATGTCCCATCTTTTCCCCATCTAAAACAAGCCATACAATTTTTGAATTTATAAAACACTCCAAGGCACTATCTGCTAAATCACTTGTTTCAAATATTTCTCCAGATAAATCCGCAAACACCAGATTATGCTGATTCTTATCCTTATCCAACACATTCAAATTCAAAAATAAATCTGTTGCAGCACTTGGTGTTCTCTCTACCACTGGTGTCCCTCTACCGGAATTCTGCATCAAGTTATATCCACGCTCCCAATAGCCCTTCATTGTATTAGAACTTTTGAAATGCAGTGTTTTATTTTTTCCTTCCAGAAAAAGCCGATACATCATAACCATTAACGTCGTTTTTCCACTTGCATATGCCCCTGCAACCATAATTAAACTCACATTATTGTTTCTTGCAGAAAAGCTTAGCAGTTCGCGTTCTGTCATAGCTTTTCCACTATATATTACAACATATTCTTCCGAATGCAGCTCATTTTCTGTGTATGATTTAGCATTAACCTCACTAGTCTCATTTTCCTTGATATCGGTGCTTTCATCACCTGAAATCACTACTTCATTATCCAGTATTTCGTTTACATCCAATCTCTGATCATCCATTTTATTCACTTCCATTCGATGCTTTTATGCCTAAAGGTTATCTGCCAATTCCAACTCCAAACAAAAATGCCTTGCAAGCTCCATTGGTGTCAATTCGATATCTTCTATATTTATATTATAATTCTTCAACATCAAGCTCTTCAATACTGTAGGCTCTGCTCCACACTCTTTCATAGATTTTATCAAACCCAATACAGGCTGAACATTTGTAATATTATCTGCCCCAATTACCGCATTCAGTTCTTTTATAACCGAATCATTTATCTTCTTAGCATAATTCAAAAAAGAATTGTTATCTGACTGTGTTGCATTTTCCCGGATAATTGCACCGATAATCGATTCTGCGGAATATGGTAATAGCGGAAAGGATGAAAACCTCCTCAATTCCAATGGAATTGCAATCGCCAATTCTTCTGCATCCATATCTGTAAAACTCTTTTGGTAAATGAGACTCCACTTTCCATTCATCCACCACAAAATATTGGATTCTTCCCTCTGACAAATTACACATTTTTTCAGCTGTTCGTTATTTTTCTGCAATTGTTTCATGTTAGCATCCTGGCTTTCAATCACCTGCAATAACTTATCCAGTAATTCCGTATTATAGTCAAAATTCTCCTCTGCCTGTTCCTTCTTTGCGTCTGCAATCTCCTTTTTCAATGATTGAAAGCCAGAATTCTTATAAGTACTTTTCTGTATCTCTTCACAGTTTCGAGCTTCCAGTCTGGTATCATCAATCAATTTTCGAAATTCTCTATACAACGATGGACACAATAATTTCTTTCCAATAGAACGCCCACAAAGCAACATAAGAGGAATTTTCTTATCTTCACTACTTTCACAATAATCCAATAGCAGTACAGTAGACAATACTTTCATCTCCTTGTCATCATCCCTGCAAAAGCTTTCATCCTCCTTACAAAAGAACTTTTCTATATCCTCCAATATCGTCTCCGTGTCCTCTTGTACTTCACCCATCAACCACTTCCCCAGAATTATAGAATTTTCATCATTTAGATACTGCTCATCCAAAACAGCATTTATCGCACGCAGCCTATAGTCCATAATGAGAGCATTTGCCCCCTTTAATTCCGCTTCCATATAGTAATCCTTTAATCTAATATTCATCTGTCTAGACCTCCTAGTATACTTCTCTGAGTAATTCTAAAAAAATCTCAGCACAACCACATCGAATTATCTCTTCCCAATATTGATTTATACTTTCTACTGTTTCACCTTCTGAGATTCTGCGAAATCTTCCTGGTAATTTATCGTTAAATTGTTTTCTTTGCATATCGGACATATTAAAAATAAGTTGTCTGAATTCAACCAGCTTTCTTTTATTCCAGATCTCATTTTCTATTGATAGAGAACTTGATTTTTCTTTCTTCTCTCCAGCATCCTGATACTCCATTTCCTGAATCAGCTGTATATTGTTCTCTTCTTTGTCATTATCCAATTCAAATGGTTTCCCCATCTCTATCGTCTGTCCCGTTATTTCTCCATCTGGTCGAAAGCTCTTTGCAACATCCCATGACCATCCTGCTAGCGTTGCCTTTTCATCCATCCATGTTCCTATGATAACTCCGATAGCCGAGTAAGTATCACTTGCCTCCGGTGCTGATTTATAACATCCCACGCATGGAATCTGACAATTTTGTTGCGGCTTTATATCCATCATATGTACCTGCTGTTTATGCGTATCTCCAAAAAAATACGCCTTAATCATACTGATTCGCATGATTCCTTTGATCCTGCTTTTCTGCTGTTCGTGTAAATCCTCAAAATGGTTATGGATTAATACAATAGAGGGATACGTGCTTTTCTGTGCAATTTCCGCAAATGCATCCAGATCCAGCAGTTGATTATTTTTTTCTTTTCCATCTGATACAACAGCCGAGTTACAATGTAAAAAATCAATTCTATCTCTCCATACACGATGATGTACCCTGGCAGGATGCTCATATGGATATTTTGGAATCAACTCTTTCACAAACTTCTCGTATGAATCGAACTGCGTCAATAATTCATTCCACTCGAAGCTGTGATCTAATAAAGGCTCTTTCTTAAGAATCGCTATATTTCCTGCTTTATGTTCACATTCCGGACTTGTTCCATCATGATTTCCCGGAACTAAAAACAAATCCAAATTGATGTCAAGCTCCAAAGCTCCCATCAACTCAATTAAAAATTTTTTCGCCTTTGAAAAATCAGCTCCTTCACTGAAATTATGAAAATCACCCGTAACAATCACTAAGTCAATCGGACCATTTTCCTGACATAATTTTAATAATTCTGCTTTAAAAACTTGCCAATCTGTTTTATCCGCAATATGTAAATCCGATATATGTAACCATTTCATATTCTTTTCCCTCTTAAATGATTATGCATTTGCATCTTCTATCATTTCTGATAACTCATATAAGTATATAACACAAACTAAACTGTATATATTTCCTTTAGTTCTCAAAAGTCTACAACTAGATTCGTATGTCTTAATCACAGCATTATTAACTCATTTTATCAAGTGTATTTTTAAATGCGGAATGTAAAACGAAGTTATATAATGTACCAATTAGTTTCCAGAAAGGACAACCGCAAGACTATCCCTACTGCTCTAATCTGACTGAAAAACATTATATCACGTGGTGTCAGATTTTGCCACTATATCCAGCCATAGACCATTATACTGTCCTTATTAAGAGAAAAGGAAAGGCTCCGGAGCCCTTCCCGCAAAAGACCGGCATCCAGAACCTTGGTAAACACCATGTATATTGTAACAGATTTTACAAGAAAAGGACAGCATATTTTTATCAGAGAGCAGTGAAAACATTTTATCCGGAAAAGAAAACTATCCCTTTTCCAGGTCATTCTTTATCTTATGTATTCTTCCAAGGCTTCCATGTTTCAGAACCTTTCCTGCATCCGCGAGGACCTGCCTTCCCTTGACTTTCCGTCCGTTTCAAAACAGGCCCTTTCCAAAGCAAGGCAATTCATCAATCCCTCTCTTTTCAAGGAACTTTTTATCTTTCAGTCGATCTGTTTTACAGTCAGCTTCCTTCCCGCAGACTCTGGCATGGTTACCATCTTTTTGCGGTTGATGGGTCCAAAATTGAGCTTCCAAACTCTTCTTCCAATTTTGAATTCTTCGGCGAAATGTTTGGCTATCCGGACCCTTCCAGGCGGTTTACCATGGGTCTCGCCTCCATCGTTTACGATGTTCTTGACGACTACATCGTCCATGCCTCTTTCCAACGCTATCTTGCTTCTGAACGTGCTGCTGCCCTGGAACATTTGAAAAATCTGGAAGCTCTCAACATTTATCAGGACAGTATTGTCATCTTTGACCGGGGCTATTATTCTGAAAATTTTTTCCGCTACTGTGTGGAGCATGGACATCTCTGTCTTATGCGCCTCAAAGAAGGGTACAATCTCGCAAAAAAATATTCTGGCGACGTCCATACCTTTCTTCCAGGCAATTCCAGGGATGGTACCACTGACATTGATGTCCGTGTCATTGAAGTCACTCTTGATGACGGCACAAAAGAATATCTCGCTACCAACCTTTTCGATCTGCTCATCACACAGACAATGTTTCAGGAACTTTATTTTTATCGCTGGCCGGTGGAAACCAAATATAAAGAGTTGAAAAGCCGCCTTTCCATGGAAGAATTCTCTGGTGCTACTACGGTTTCAGTTTTTCAGGAATTTTTCATCAATATGCTGCTTTCCAATCTGGCTTCCCTGATCAAAAATCAAGCAGATGAGGAACTCCTGGTTTCGTCCCGCAGTTCCAATAAATACAGGTATCAGGCCAACCGTGCTTTTGTGATCGGACGCATAAAACGTATTCTGCCCAAAATCCTATGCGGTATCCTGAAACTGCCTTCCATTGATCTGCTGTTTCAGGATTCTCTTCGCTGTCGCTCCCAAATCATACCGGGACGATCATTCCGCCGGAAGAAAAATAAGACAAAGGGAAGAACTCATTTCAATAACCAAAAAGCAGTTTTCTGACCATTGTTTTTTCTGGGGCTTGCCGCAGTCCTTATTAAAGTGCGCTTATTTTTAGCTCAGCTACGGTCCCAGTCTGGTGCCGCCCAAAATTTTTCGAACATGCTTTTCCGATTTGTGGATTGATTTTCTTAAGTTGACGCTAGGTTGACCACATTGGGTTCAGACCCCAATGTGGTCTTATTACTAAAATCTAGTCAACTATCTATTTAACCGTTCCATTAATTTATTAAATTTTACATGTCCATAATCCTTTATCTGTCCATAATCCTTTATCTTCAGATTTCCGTTTAAATAATCACAAATAGCACTTGGATATGCAAGACTTTGTGGATATATTTTTTTATATTTTTTCATGTTAATACGATCATCCCCATAAATTGTATAGAACATAAAACTCTGTAATTTTTCTCTCTCTTTATTTATATCCTGGGGCAACAGAATCTCCTTACTCCAATCAATAGAACGAACATGATGATCCAACAATACTTCATAATCTTTAATATATGATTGTTTGCGTTTTTTTTCGTATGCAATTTTCTCTATACGCGCAAAAAGCATCTTTTCCTGTTCAAACTTATCATACTGATCATACTGATGATAAGTTTTTAAATCCTCAATTACCTTATTGATATTTATCCTATATTGATTTATCATAATATTCGCATCCTTGTAACCTCTAATATGTATACTGTCCCATATATTTTTTTCTAATGATCTTTTCCTCTCTACAATATTAGCATATGATTCATCAATATCACCTAATTTTGCAACATCATAATTTTCCGACAACAAAACATAGTTTTGAAATGTATTAAAAAGTTCAACATAAGCATATAACAAATTTTCATAATTAAAAATTCTTATCACATGAGAAATTTTTTCAACTGAATGCATTTCCATAACCCAATCAAAAAATGTCAATGGGAGAAAAGGAATAATTACAGGTTTACTAACCAATTTTTTCGTTGAATAGTCAAAAACATTTTCTAAAGAGTACGCTTTTAGACCACAATAAATAGCGTAATTAAATGCAATTTTAGAAATTCCCTGTTTATATACCTCATTATCCAATTTAAAATTATAAGATATCGTTTCAAATTTATCCTCTTCATATTTGACATATTTTGAATCGGAATTCTCTAATTTAACGACTTTACCATTCTTATATGTTGCATAATATAAATTACCATCCTTATCACGCATCTCTCCTGTATAAGATGTGCCGTTTGTTTTTCTTGTCTTATGCATATTAATATTGTCTACAACTGGCGCAAATATTTGGATAAATGCTCTATCTTGATTAGACCCATACATCTCATTACATTCTTTACAATATATTGCATCATCTTCAAGTACTCCTCCCAGTGCATTATGAATTATATGTTCTTTCGATTTATTTTTACCTTCTAGTATTTTTCCACAAATAACACATGTTTTCATCTAATTTCCTCATATATGACTATCTTTTTATTCGTAAATTCTCAACCACAAATACCTTATCATGAGTAAGCACACCATAGTGTGTACTACTCGTTAATTAGCCGCTCCGTGGAGCGGCATAGATTTTAAATTATTGTTACCTTCTACATTTCTGCAGTAGTTTATCTGACCATGGAAGCCAATGCTCACAGAAATCTGTGTCATGTTCATCCATGTAGTATTTATGACTATTATTGCAGGAATTCGTGGTACAGTAAAGGTACTCGGGTTGCACTGTTTACTCTTCATCTTCACTCAGGACTTCATCGAAAATATTCTCAATACTCTCCCTTATGCTTTCTTCTTGTGCTATAAAGCTTTCCCACTCATTCAAGAGTTCCTTTATTTTATCAACAATTCCATGGTCTTCTAAATATACGCCTTCTTCAACCGCATCCGCAATGCCACCATCATCATCTAATTTCACTTCGCCATATGAAATATCAACCTGTGCATGCCACACCTCATCTTCATATTCGCCTCTCAAGCTAATATCAATTTCATCTTTTTCTCCTGTACTTGGCAACAAATGCATCTCTTCAATTTCCAATTTGTACTCTTCTTGCTCTAGTGAATAGACCTCATACTTTTTTCCATATTCTATACATTCAAACTGACCCTCTATTTTGTATTCAAGCAATTCACTATATTTTTGCTTCGACCATTCCTGTAATGCAAATAGCCCCTCCAGTGTGTCTTCTTCGATACTCGGACATATTTCAGACAATTTCTTCAATAAATTCTTTAAAGAATTAGCAGGAACATTCGACAGTAAATCTAAAAATCCATCTTCATAAAACCATTTCAATTCTTCAATACTTTCTTTAATACTTGAAAAACCTTCACTTAAATTATTTAACGCACTACTAAAATCCGATAGTTGTAACACTTCCTCAACATTGCTTTCAAAAGAGCTTAAGGAAGAGAGCCCCACACTTTCTCTTATGGTATCTTCTATATCACTTACATATTGTTCAGCCATTTCACGTTCCCTTTCTTTCATTTCCTCTTCCATCTCTTCGATCAGTTCAGCATTTTTAACATTATCTCTGAGTTCTGAACCAATAAGTTCTTCAAAAGAACTGATATACTTAACAATATCTATTAAATTCTTTTTTTGTAAATCTTCAATTATATCTGGATGTAATTCATTCTTTTTATTTGGATTAGAAAAATCTTTATAATTTCCGGTAACAAAAAAAATTATGTCCTTCTCGTTTATAGCTACAAATTGATTAATATTTATCAAAGATTCTGTAATCACACCATCCCCATTTGATTCTTTCTCAACTTTATGAAATGGTGCTCTCTTATAAATTTTTCTTTTTACCACCATATCCATCAACGAAATATCCTCAATTTGAATACAATTTTTGTGACTAAATATCATATCAATGGACTTAAAAATATCTGCTTTATAAGCATCTCGCTTTGAATCAAAAAGTGTTAATGCATCATTGAGTTCTTTACGGGCCTTTTTTTTATAAACTGATAAATCCAGGCCCTCCATCTCAAGTGTTGACACACCATAAAGATTTCCAATATCATCTAATACCTTTTCAATTTGTTTTCCGACATTATTTATTTCTTTATTTAGGTATCTATATGTTTCTGTTTTAATAATTTCTGGTACAACAAGCTTTATTTCATCAAAATCTAGCAATTTCACAAATTTATTCAACAATTTGTTATTAATTTGATTTCTCCGGTCAACAACCATATCAATAATTATATTAGTATCTAAAAGCACATAGTACATATATCAAATCTCCTCGTATTTTTTATACTTTCATTTCCAAAACCTGTAATTGTCTTAATGCCATTGTAATAATCAGTAAAATTTTCCTATTTCTTCTAGCAACTTTTCTCTATAACAATGACTCACCCTCTGAGTATTTTTATAAAATCTTTTTCAGCTATATTATATTTACATAATACTCTCACTTATATCCTTTATCAAGTGATTTTTATATAAATGACAATTCGCGTTTTAATTTCTTAAAAGCATAACATAGCAAGAAAAATATATAACAATGTGGACTTCATTGATAATTAACTCTCGACACGTTTTTTAAGGAAGTGAAATTGTTAGAAAACCCTAATTTTATGCGGAAAACACGCGATTTTTCTTGATTTTGGGAGCCGTACGAGGTACTATAAAAGAGAGTTAATTAACTCTCCGAAAGGAGTGCCAAATGTACGCGGATTTCAGAGTAGAAATTCCAAATGAAGTTGGAAAAATCACCCGTAAGACAATCAAGGGAACAACCTATATCTATTATCAGACAGACCGGATCTATCATTCGGATAAGAAATATAGTCAGCCGAAGGCAACCACCATTGGAAAGATGTGTGAAGATGATTCAAGCATGATGATTCCGAACGATAAGTACATGATTTTCTTTCCTGAGGCTGCACTGCCAGAAGCAAAAGCAGCTTCTTCCCGAAGTGCTTGTCTTCGCGTTGGAACTTACATGGTGATTCGTAAGATCATTGCAGAATACGGATTAGACACCATGTTGAAAGAAGTTCTTGGAGGCGAAGAGATGTGTAAATCTTTTCTTTTAACTTTTCTATAAGATGTGTTTCAAGGTGACGCACATGATTCTCAACCGTTGGCTTTCCCTTAGGCTTACGAGCCGGTGGTGGGAGCACAATCGTATCAT
>OGZZ01000462.1_pt1 | contig 31914 bp, 28 predicted proteins | sample 1577021 | NCBI WGS metagenome assembly OGZZ01 (sample SAMEA3541526, study PRJEB24748) | human gut metagenome | biome: human gut; feature: human-associated habitat; material: faeces | place: China | collected 2012
GAATAAAAAAGCCCCGCCGCAGCGGGGTTTTTTTATAGGAATTTATCAAGTTCAGTCTCGACACGCTTATTTATTTTAACTTTAGGATTTTCCATAATCGTTCCTCTTGCGACAACCATTTTTACATGTCGTAATGCTCTGAGGTCATCGAGTGGGTTTTCCTCGGTTACAATCATATCTGCACATTTATCTTTTTCGAGCGTACCGGTAATATCACCGATTCCCGCCATTTCGGCAGCTCTTGCGGTTGCCGTATACAGTGCAAACGCATTGGAAACGCCCGTATATTTGTGGAAATAATACAATTCTCTCCAGAAATCATACTGTGTAATCCACGGACATCCGACATCATTGCCAAGAACGACAGGTATATCATTTTCAAGTGCCGCTTTCGCACATGCAATTATTCCCTCAAACACAACATTTCCGTTAAACTGTTCAACTTCAGTTGCGTTGGTAATCGAACGATCAAACAATGCATACGGAAGTGCAGGCGAAATTGTTGTGCAAAGAAATGCTTTTCTTTCCTTGAATAACTTAATTGTATCATCATCAATTTTTGCACCGTGTTCAATTGAGTCAACACCATTTTCAAGAGCAACACGCACCCCCTGCGGAGATTCGACATGTGCAGCAACTAAATAGCCATTTTCATGTGCCTTGTCACAGACTACCTTTACCATTTCCGGAGACATTTTCAGTTCACCCGGAACACCTTTTTCTTTTGCGTCCATTACGCCGCCAGTAATCATAAGCTTTATCAAATCAACCTTTTCTTTTTCCGATTGCTCCAGATGTTTTAAGGCTGTATCTATACTGTCCGCCGCAACAGCAACAGAGCCAGCCATATGTCCGCCAGGCACGGAAATCCCTTCATTAGCGGCAAGTATTCTAGGTCCCATCTTTGTTCCTGCATTAATCTCATCTCTTAATTTTGTATCAAAACTTCCAAGTCCGCCAACCGTTCTTATTGTTGTCACACCGCTCATAAGCTCTGTTTTTGCAAATCCGGCAACCATACCGTATGCAATTGAACGCATAAGTGCATTTCCCATAAGTATTTTTACAAGTTTCTCATTATCACGCTGTTTTTTCTGCGGCTTGCCATTACCTGCAAGGTGAACATGCATATTTATAAGACCGGGCATAATATATCTGCGTTTTAAATCAACTTTTTCATATCCATTCAAATCCGTGCCTGCCTTGACAATATCCTCAATTTTATCATTGTCCGTAAGTATGACGAAGCCCTCTTTTACCTGCATATCTTTGGTTCCGTCAAGTATTTTTCCGTTAATATAAGCATATTTCATATTTTTATACCCCGTGTTTTTGAAATGTTTATTTAATACCAATTAATCAAAATCTTACGCACTGATTGACTTTCCTGTGTAAAGCTGATAGTATCTGCCTTTTTCTTCCATAAGCTGGTCATGTGTACCACGCTCAATAATTCTTCCCTGTTCCATAACCATAATACAGTCTGCATTCCGTACCGTAGAAAGACGATGAGCGATAACAAATGAAGTTCTTCCTGTCATAAGTGCATCCATACCACGCTGTACAAGTTTTTCTGTACGTGTATCAATAGAAGAAGTCGCCTCATCAAGAATAAGAACAGGAGGATCTGCAACTGCCGCCCTCGCTATTGCAAGAAGCTGACGCTGTCCCTGACTAAGGTTCGCACCACCGCCGGTAAGCACTGTGTTATAACCATCAGGAAGTCTTTTTATAAATCCATCAGCATTAGCAAGCTTTGCGGCAGCTATACATTCTTCATCAGCTGCATTGAGTCTTCCATATCTGATATTGTCCATAATCGTGCCTGTAAAAAGGTTGGTATCCTGTAAAACAATGCCCAGGCTTCGGCGTAAATCGTCTTTTTTAATATGATTAATATTAATTCCATCATAACGGATTTTACCATCCTGTATATCATAAAACCTGTTAATAAGGTTGGTAATTGTTGTCTTTCCGGCACCGGTAGAACCTACAAACGCAAGCTTCTGACCAGGTTTTGCGAACATTTTTATATCGTGAAGCACGATTTTGTCAGGATTATATCCAAAATCAACTCCATCAAATGTAACATCACCCTGAAGTCTTGTATACATTTCATCTTTGTTTGCAGCATTTGGTTTTTTCCATGCCCACATCTCTGTCAGTTCTTCAGTTTCATGGATTTCACCATTTGAATCATAACATATATTTACAAGTTCAACATCACCTTCATCTGTCTCTGGTACTTCATCACAAAGGTCAAATACCCTGCCGGCACCTGCCATAGCCATTACAATACTGCTTACCTGCTGGCTTATCTGTGTTACAGGCTGTGTGAAACTCTTGTTTAATGAAAGAAATGCTACAAGTGTACCAATTGTAAGTCCTGAAAAGCCGCTTAATGCAAGCACACCACCTACAAGTGCACACAAAACATAACTTATATTTCCTATATTTTCATTGATAGGCATTGTAATATTTGCAATTTTATTAGCATTGTTGGCACTTTCTCTTAACTTGTTATTAATCTGCTTAAACTGTTCAAGACTTTCCTGCTCATGACAGAATACCTTAACAACCTTCTGCCCTTCCATCATTTCCTCAATATAAGCATTTACTTTACCGATATCTTTCTGCTGTTCAATGAAATATCTGCCAGATGCAGCGGAAAGCTTTGATGTCACAAAAAGCATAATTGCAACCATAATAACAGATACAATTGTAAGTGGTATATCAAGAACTATCATACTTACAAATGTTGATACAAGTGTTATAAGTGAATTAAGAACCTGTGGAATACTCTGGCTTATAAGCTGTCTTAATGTATCAATATCATTTGTATATACCGACATTATATCTCCATGTGCATGTGTATCAAAATATCTGATTGGAAGTGATTCCATGTTAGTAAACATCTCTGTACGGAGCTTTTTCATAGTACCCTGACCAACATTTACCATAATTCTGTTATATCCGTAGGAACATAAAACACCCACTGCAAATATTGCTACAAGTTTTAAAAGAGCCTGTGCAAGCGGTGAATAATCAGGAACTGCCATCTGGGTAAGAGGCACAATGTAATTATCAATAAGTTTCTGTATAAATAAAGTTCCACATAATGTCGTAAGTGCCGAAACCAATATGCAAACGACCACCATGAAACATGCCAATTTATAATTTTTTACTATATAAGAAAGAAGTCTTTTTAATAATAAAAGCGGATTCTTCTCTTTGTTCTCATTTTTATTTTTCATGTCTTCCTCCTATTCTCACTATTCTGCCGATTCGTCGAAATCGCCGCCGCCCTGCATCTGAACTTCACAGATTTCGCGGTAAACTTTGTTATTTTCCATAAGATTCTCATGTGTATCAAAGCCACTGACTTTTCCATCTTCAAGAACAATAATTCTGTCGGCATCCTGAATACTTGAAATTCTCTGCGAAACTATAAGCTTTGTTGTTCCCGGAATTTTCTGGGCAAATGCCTGTTTGATTTTTGCGTCTGTTGCAGTATCTACAGCACTTGTCGAATCATCAAGAATAAGAACCTTTGGTTTTTTAAGCAATGCTCTCGCAATACAGAGTCTCTGTCTCTGACCACCTGAAACATTAGTACCGCCCTGTTCTATCCATGTATCATACTTCTTAGGCATTCTCTCGATAAATTCATCAGCACATGCCTGTTTACATGCCTCAACACAATCTTCATATGAAGCATTGTCATCACCCCATCTGAGATTGTCAAGTATTGTTCCTGAAAACAGGACATTTTTCTGTAATACTACAGCCACCTGATTACGGAGTGCATCCATATCATAAGTTCTTACATCTTTTCCGCCAACACATACAGAACCTTCAGTAACATCATAAAGACGGCTTATAAGGCTCACAAAACTTGATTTTCCGCATCCTGTACCACCAATAATACCAATTGTCTCACCTGCATTAATATGAATATCAATATCATGTAAAGTATCCTCTGTACTGTTTTTTCTGTATGAAAAATTAACATGATTAAAATCGATTCTTCCGTCTTCCACTTCTTCATAAGGTTTTTCCGGATTGGCAAGGTCCGCTTTTTCATTAAGAACTTCTGAAATACGCCTTGCACTTGCCGCACTCATTGAAACCATTACAAATATCATTGAAAGTATCATAAGTGCCATAAGCATGCTCATTACGTAACTGAACATTGATGTAAGATTACCAGTTGTAATTGAACCCGACACAATAAAATGTGAAGCAAACCATGACAATGCAACAATACATCCATATACAACAAGCATCATAGTCGGATTGTTAAATGCAAGAAATGACTCGGCTTTAACAAATGTTTTATAAAGATTATCTGCCGCTTTATTAAACTTTTTATTTTCATGCTCCTCACGTACAAATGCCTTAACAACACGGATTCCTGAAATATTCTCCTGAACGCTCGCATTGAGTTCATCATATTTTTCAAAACCTGATGTAAAAACCGGTGTTACTTTATATATAATAAAGAAAAGTACAAATCCTAAAAATATAAGTGCAACAAGAAATATAATACTTAATCTCGGACTTATTATTACACACATTGTAATACTGCAAATCATCATGAGAGGTGCTCTCACAACACTCCTTATTATCATCTGATAAGCATTCTGTACATTAGTTACATCAGTTGTCATACGTGTTACAAGACCTGCTGTACTGAATTTATCAATATTAGAAAATGAAAATGTCTGTATATTTTCATACATTTTCTCTCTCAGATTACACGCAAATCCTGTTGATGCTGCCGCCCCATACTTTCCTGCCTGTATACCACAAAAAAGGCTCAAAAATGCTATAATAAGCATTATTCCACCATAAATACCAACCTTTCTCATATCTCCGGCCTGTATTCCTTTATCAATTATTGAGGCTGTTATAAATGGAATAAGAATTTCCAAAAAAACTTCAACTGCAGTAAATATTGGCGTTATAATTGATTCTTTTTTATATTTGCCAATACATTTTGCTAATGTTTTTATCATATTTTTATCATTCTCCCTTCGATTAAATTCACCTTATAAGTCTACAGTCAGCATGACTTGATACTGTCATATACTTTCTGCAAAAGATTTCTAAGCTGTCCTTTTTCATCATCATTAAGTGCCTTTAAAAGTTCCCTCTCATTTTCATCCATTGAAGCTCTTGCCGTCTTGCATATCTCCTCACCTTTTGCCGTGAGCTTTACATGTTTGATTCTTTTATCATTTGAATCATAAAACCCCTCTATCATCCCATTTTTTTCCAGACGTGCAGCAATTCCTGCCATCGTTGCCTGTTTAACTTCAAAATGCTTTTCAAGTTCTTTTAGCGTTATCGTCTCATCGGCTGCCTCGCTGATAGTTGCGAGGACCTTAATCTGCGAAAGGGTGACATCATTGCACATCAACGTATTATTAGCCTTTCTTCCAAGTGCATCGTTAAGTCTCTTTATAAGTTCACCGCAATGCAATGTTTCTCCAAACATATGCTCATTCCTTTTCATAAAATTTGATAAATAGTTTCTTCTAGATGCTCTAATATATTACAAAAATAATCGGCTCTGCGTCTTAAGCGTCTGGCTCTTTGATGACAGTTATCTTCAAGTTGTCAACTTTAATCAATCTTTCTTGTCTGCATTTTGGACAATAAAGGGGATAATTCTCCAAAACAGTGTCCTTCCTAATTTTATTACGGGTTTTGCTCCCACAAACAGGACACAATATCCATTCGCATTTCATCATAATTAGTCTCTAATCCTTTCAAATCTCATTTTATATGACTTTTGCAAGCTGTTAAGCTAACTTGTGGAACATATGCCGAACCTTATCTATACGGCTATTCGGGCGGCGGGGTTGGCAAATAAATTTACCAATAGCTGGCTGGTATCCTTTTAACTCTGTCAAGCAGACTCCCTGCCCATTTGTGAAATAAGTTAAATCGTTCCTGTATTCTTGAATACATCTAGCAGGGATTTCTCCTTTCAGAATGACCTCGTCATTCTTTATCTGAGTACTTACAATATCTGCACAATACCTTGGAGCATCATGATACGCCCGTGAGAGATATTCCTGCGGTGCATAAATTTCAAAGTGGAGATATGGCTCTAATAGTTCTGTCCCTGCTTTTTTTAAAGCCTGCTCCAATACGATAGGGGAAAGCAGCCGAAAGTCTGCGGGGGTACTTACAGGACTATAATACAATCCATATTCAAAACAGATTTTACAGTCTGTCACTTTCCATCCATACAGCCCCTGCTCGCAGCCATAAAGAACCCCCTCCATAACCGCATTTTGGAACGATTGATTTAAATATCCAAGTGAAACTCTGCTTTCATACTGCACTCCGCTTCCAATAGGGAGCGGCTCTATGGACAACCCGACAGAAGCCCAGAAAGGATTTGGCGGGACTTCTATGTGGATGGTATATTCTGCTTTTCTAAGCGGTCTTTCCATATATATAACAGTAGGCTCTTTTATTTCTGCCTCCACATGATATTTTTCCTCAAGGATGGCACAAATGACTTCCATCTGCACATTCCCCAAAAAAGAAAGTATAATCTCATGCGTTGTAGTATCCACATAATATTTTAAAAGAGGGTCGCCATCTGAAATTTCTGTAAGTGCCCCAAGCAATATTTCCCGCTGTTCAGATTTCTTTACTGCAATCGTTGTTTGGAGCATAGGGAGAGGATTTTCAATAAATTTTCTCTGCGGCAACAGCATTTCGTTCCCCAAAATACTGTTTAGCTGCAAAACATCATTTGGTAAAATTACAATATCACCAGAGCAGGCTGTATCGGATGAATATAATTCACCGTTTGTCGGAACACACATCTCTGTGATTTTTATTTTCTCTTTTTCAGATATTCTAATAACATCCCTCAAATGCAATGTTCCGCTATATATACGCACATAAACAAAACGCCGCCTTTTCTCTGAATATTCAATCTTAAAAACCTGCCCGCATAGTTCAGATTGACCTTCAGGCGTTGATGAATAAAATTTACTGGCAATCACTTCTATAAGCTGCCGAATCCCCAGATTGTTTTTAGCGCTTCCGTGATAAACGGGAAATAACGTTCCGTTTTGGAATCTCCTGTTTTCTTCCTGTTCCAGTTCTGACATTTTAAACGGTTTCCCTGACATATATTTCTCTAATAGTTCATCGTTTCCCATAATTACCGCATCCCACTGTTCCATATCGTCATTGTCCGTTACATTTATATGGGGATGCTGCCCAACCTTTTGCTTCACTATAATTTCCGAAGAAAGCTTTGCTTTCATTTCCCGATATACCATTGGCAAATCAATCCCCTCTTGGTCAATTTTATTGATGAAAAAAATTGTCGGAATCTTCATTGTCTGTAGTGCATGAAACAGTATACGGGTCTGTGCCTGTATGCCATCCTTTGCAGAAACTAATAATACTGCTCCGTCTAATACGGATAAAGAACGGTATACTTCCGCCAAAAAATCCATATGGCCTGGCGTATCTATAATGTTGACTTTTACATCCTCCCACTGAAAAGATGTCACTGCTGTCTGGATAGTGATTCCCCTTTGACGCTCCAAATTCATTGTATCTGTCCTTGTTGTGCCTTCATCTACGCTCCCTAGTTCTGCAATTGCACCACTGGTATACAATAAACTTTCCGTTAATGTTGTCTTTCCTGCGTCAACGTGAGCCAGAATGCCTAAGTTAATTATTTTCATGTGATTTTCCTCCTATCAACACCCAAAAAAGGGCATAAAAATACCCAGTGATAAATACTCCTATCACTGGGTAAATAACTCCAATAGCCCCAAAACACTTATATGTTTTCGGGCATATAAAATTACATGATAAAAGTATTCTTAAACTGGGTACAAAAAACTAAGCCCCATATTAAAAGTGAAACGGGACTGCTACTTTTTGTTCCCACTATCAAATTGACAGTTTATTTAAGAATACCTTGCCGCATATTTATTAACTCCTTGTATAATACTGAATCTAATTATATTCCTTAACCCTTTATTTGTCAAGCTGACAAACTAAAGCAGAAAAAGCGGCAGGATTTCCCCCTGCCACTAATCATCTGTTTATGCAAAAATAATTTCCTTTTCCACAATCTCCCTCGCACAAGCCCTTATGTTATTGAGGCATCCTGTCCATTCTAAGGCGTTTTCTGCCTTTAGCTGTTCCGTTATGCCCTGTGCCTGTTTCATACCCTCTATGAGCCTTTCAAAGCGTTCCTGTGCCTGTCTGTTGATGTCGGCAAGGTAGGCGTTTAGCCTGCCGCTTGTAAGAAGATTGGTGTATGTAACTTTACGGTACTGTTTTAGATAATCTAAATGCCGTTGCCCCCAGATGCCTATTGCCTGTTCTTCTTCGGCGGGTACAGTTAAGCACGGTATCAAATAATCCCCTTGCCTTTCGTATTTGCCGCCCAGTTCCTCAAATAATGATTTTGCCATTGTCTGTTACCTCCACATTCTTTTTTATTTTGAATGTCCGCAAAATCCGTCCTACATCAATGGGACGGATGGGACACATGACGTGAAAGTGCGGGTTGGAAATGCTGCCGTCCTCCTTGTCGGATTGATGCACGGCAAAGTCTGTCACCATGCCCCGGCTCACAAAATTGTCCAACAGAAATTGCCTTGCAAGGTCGATGTTCTCCTGCATGGAAAACTCATTCTGCAAGGCAATGTCAAAGCTGTAGGCAAGCTGCGCTTTCTTGCCGCGCTCGGCTTTTTCCACGGCGTTCCAGAGCGTTTCGCGGTCTGCGTATTCTGGCGGGGCGTGTGACGGGAGCAGAATTTCAGAGCAGATCACGCCGCCTTTTCGGGTGTAGTCGCTGATCTCGCCGTAGTATTCGCTGTGCAGCTTTTCCCCGGCACGATAGGCGGCAGCAGCCACGGCAGATTGCCCCGCGCTGCGCTTGATCTGCGTCACATGAAAATGAAAGAGTGCGATATTCAATCACCTCCTGCATGGCGGCTGACAGCTTCCATGAGAAGCCTTTGCGCGTCTGGCAGGGCGAAAACCCGTTCTGCAAAAGTGTAAAACGCGGTTTCGTCCAACTCTTTCGTCTGCGGTGCGACACTCTCGATGGCTGCGCCGCGAGTGATAAGCCGGTGCGCCCGCTTGCGCCGTTCTCCCTTTTCATAGTAGGCGGCGCGGTTTTCAAGACGATGGATTTTGTGCCGCTCCTGTGCAAGCTGCTGCTCAATTTTATCTTTCTTCGCATTCAGCTCAGCAAGGTTTTTCTGTTTTGGCATGGTTAACCTCCTTCGATTTGATAAGATAGTTGGATAGAAAAAGACCGCCTACATTTTCGGTAGACGGTCTGCGTGATGATATGGAATTTTCAGGCTTTGCGGTGAAAATAGACTGCGCCAGCAAACTGTTTCCACTGCAAAGTGCGCTGGGATAGCTGCCGTGGCAGCGCAAGGGAGGCACTCCCTTGTACGGAGCAACGCAACGCAAAAAAGCCCGGACATTTGACTGCCCGGGCTGTCTGCCTCGCAGAGCGCACATACTCTCGTCAGGAGAGTATAGAAGTGCGCCCTTGTTACCAAGGGATTATTTTATGTCAATCGCTCCGTTTATTTGTTCTCACTTAATCATTTCAACGCCTTCATTTGTTGGGCAGAATTGAAGCGCATCTTGGACTGTCATAAACGCTCCGGCATCATTCCAGCTATTTGTCATTCGTTTTTCCATTGCTGTCATTGCAGGATATTGGAGCCAGCTTCGTTGATGAGTGTAATTGACCCAACTGCTGATGATATAGCCATCCTGCATCTCCGCAATGGGATAAGCAACATAGCCACGATAATTTTCACCTTGCCTTGGCATAGAAAAAGTGGCAAAAACATCGGTACTTGTTTGCTCTCCCCAGAAAATGCTGTTGGATGTAAAAGTTTGATTGTCAAGAGAATAATAAGGGGCGGCGAAGGTTTCCCCACCCTTGTCATACAGCACACGTCCAGTTACTTCACCGTTAGAAGCCCATCTATCTGAAATATCTCGATATACGGGCCAAAGCTGAATCGACTCTGTGCCGTAAAATCCAGGATCGGTAGTCCAAAGGAAATGATGGAAAATCATCCATCTTTCTCGTTCGCCAGGTATTTGCACTCCAACGCCGGTAATGCGTAACTCTTTTACATCATAGACAGTCTTTTGCTCAATATGGCGTTTCTCTCCATTACTATACTCTGTAGTTACCGTTCTGCCGTCATTCACTGGTTCGTCCGTGATGTCAACGACAACCTGTAAAGCACCATCACAAGCTGCAATGTCTTCTGGCGTGAGATCGTTCAAAACATATTCTGGGAAGCCAAGTTCCGTGAGATGGCTCTTGATTACCTCTACTTCAGTATGTTCTGACGAATCCACTGTACTCCAGGCCATTGGATAACTGCCACCGAAAATATAGCCAAAAGCACAGCCGATGATAAGCACTGAAAGGAGAACGAGCACGATACATCTGTCTGTTACCTTAATAGATACGGTTTGAATTGAATACCCAGCTTCATCAAGTTCTTTTGAGAGCATATAGATATTACGGATAATGAAGATGTATCCAATAACCATTGCCCCAGCAATTACCAGTCCATTATACTGAATAACAGCCAGAACGCACATGAGTGCATACCAGATAATCAGTGCAACGGCACCTCCCGCTCGCGGAGGAAGATTTACTTTTCTCTGCACAGCTCTGAGTCCACGCCAGAGACAAAAGAACTCGACAAGCAGAAGCAAAAGGTTTGCAACGGTTAGCACCGATGTGACTTGGGGAGTAAAAATTGTGCTTTGGATAATGGTCGTATTTAGAATCAGCATCGGGAAAAAGTATGCCGCTCGGATTACTGTTATAATAAAGCAATTTCTAAACCATTTATTTTCACGCCATAGAGAACGAAACCCTAATAGTGACAACACCATTCCAACGGCAGGAAGAATATAATTTAGGCACCAAAAGTTCAGCGTGATAGCGCAAAGTGCCATGCCAATGAGTACACGGCTCATTGCTTTTCTCCATGGTGTTACATCTTCAACAACATCATCAGGGGGAAAATCTAAAACGCTTTTTTCAAGCATTGTCTCAAAATCTCTTTCGTTCATGGATTCCCATTCATGATTACTCATGCACTTCACCTCCTAACATCTTGCGAAGCTGCTTTTTCAAGCGATACAGTTTTCCCTCGACCGATCTTTCAGTCATCCCCAGCTCGGAAGCAATTTGGGCTGTTGATTGTAAGTAATAATATTTTCTGTAAAACAGCATCCTGTCCTTGGGCGATAACTGGCGCAAAGCGTAATTAACCGCAGATTGCCGTTCTTTTTGTATAATCAGTTCTTCAGGACTTGGCTCCGATGATGGTATATCGTCTGGAATTTCTTCAACACTATTATGGCGGTGAGTATCCCTCGTATAGTTCAGCGCAGCATTTCTGGTAATCGCCGTCAACCACGTCTTCCAACTTCCTCGTTCTTGGTTGAACTGTTCTATTTTTTCCCAGACACGCATTGCTACTTCTGAAAGGCAGTCCTCTTGATCCTGTGGATTTTGCAAAATAGGCGCAATAATGTATCTCATCAGTGGCCCATAGTGCAACAATAAGGCGTCCATGCCTTTTTCATTTCTTTGAAGCAGCAATTCGATAATATCCTGTTCTTGCACAGCATCGCCTCCTTTCGGATTTGTTTTCTATTTAATTATACACGAGTTGACAAGAAAACCCACAGATATTTCAATAACTTTTATGGGACCAATTTGACCCATTTAAAAACTGATTGTTTGCTCGTTCTTTTGCAAACTGCCGCCGTTCCTCGCTATACGGCGCAGTCAGCCGAAAACTTAACCGCCCTTTCTCGATCTCAAAGGTCAGCCCGCCTTGCTCGTCATCGTCGGTCTGGCGGCAGCATTGCGGATGCTTTGCCGCAAATGCTGTCAGCCGCTTTTTGAGATCGGTGTTGTGGATCTGTACCTCAATGATGCGGCTATGCTCATCAAAATAAATCACGGTTGTCTTTTGCTTTTTGGTAAGCCCTGTTCTCATAAAACCTCCTGCATAAAAAAAGCAGCAACTACCATTTCGGAAGTTGTTACCGCTTTTGCCACACGATGTCATACCCCAGCGCGTCCGCCAACTCTACCGCCTCGCCATAGCGGAGCGAACCGCGCTTGAGCTTGCCGGAGAGATTGGGAACGCTGCGGCTCCAGCCGTATTCATCGGAGAGGTAGTCCACCACCTCGGTCATGGTCATGCCGGTGCGGACGATGTAGGACTTGATCTCATTGCGATAGGTTTCAGATTTTCTCATATTCAAACTTTCCTCCTGTTTTTTCGATACGCCTTATGGTAAAATGGGTTTGTTAAATCGTGACACCCGTTCGCCATAGGGCGCTGGTTTTTGATGCACGGCTTTCGGCTGGAAATACTGCCAATGATACGTTGGTCACAGGCGGCACCTTCCGCTTTTGTCGTTTGATGTGTCTTTGCGTGAAACGGCGAAATATCATGTTGAACGACAAACGTCGTTCACTGCTGAATAGCGCTCTATTCCGTGCAGATAACCGCACAGAGCAGAAAACTATTTCGCCGTTTTCACTTGCTTTGATTTTTACATTCGATTTTGCCGATCTTTCCGAACGTCGTTCCTGCCCGGAGGATCGCTCCCGGCGTTTCGTTCTCCTTGGTGCGCTGGATGCGGCACTTCGCCAGAGGACATATCCCGTTCGGACGGTCATGCAATTTTCAAGGTTCAGGTGCGATTGCAAGACCATTTTAGCGAAAAATATAGCCCTCTCCCGTATATCCAAGAGGTCGGAAAATGCGCCGAAAAGCGCAGATTTCCACGCTTATGGACAAGACCGGGAAAGGGCAGAAATTTGAAGGGAGGACACCGCTATGCAGCCAAAACTCACCATTCAGGAACGGCTCAAAGACCTGCGCGTAGAGCGCGGTCTGACACTGGAACAGCTTTCTGCGGAAACAAGCATCTCAAAATCTGCGCTGGGAAAATACGAAGCCGACGATTTCAAAGACATCAGTCCGTTCAGCATGGTGGCGCTGGCAAAGTTCTACGGCGTGTCCACCGATTACCTGCTGGGGCTGACAGAACAAAAAAATCACCCAAACACAGAGCTGGACGCTCTGCATTTGGGTGATGATGCAATCGAAGTATTGAGAACGGGCAAGTTCAACCACCGGCTGCTGTCGGAGTTGATCTGCCACAAGGATTTCCAGCGTTTCATGCTGGATGCCGAGATTTACGTTGACCGGATCGCGGATATGCGGATCAACGACATGAACGCCGTACTGGAAGCGGTTCGACAGATGGCATTGATGAAAAACGGCGGCGATGCAAACGACCTGTACCTGCGGACGCTGGAAGTCGCGCAGATCAGAGAGGATGAATATTTCGGAAGCCTGATTGTGGATGACCTAAAAGTCATTCTCCGTGACATTCGAGAGCAGCATCGCCCCGACACTATGACTGCGGATGAAAGCGCCCTCGTAGCAACCGTACAGGGTCAGTTGCAGGATGCGATGAATTTTGAGGGCAGTTCCGAGGAAAAGCAAGTCCGTGCGCTCATGGCAACAATCGGACTTGATTATGACACACTTACGAAGGAAGAGTTTGCCTCAGTCATCAGCGGACTTAAAAAGTCCAAGTACCTGAAAAGTCCCATCAACCAGCGTGGAAAAGCACGACCGCAGCTACCACACGGAAAAGGCAAAAAGAAACGCAAATAAGGAAAAACCGCTATATTCAGGTTTTCACTGAATATAGCGGCTTTTCGTTGTCCAACCCTGCCTGACAGATGCTCATTTCGTAATTTCGGTCTAAACCTGTTTTACGAACACCTGTCAAAAGGCGGCATTTGTTTTTCTTGCGTCATCAACGAGCAAACTGCCTGCGATAGCAGGCGGTGGAGCGCGGTAGCGCGTGTTTGCGAGTCTAACGAACGATCCGTTTGCGATAGCAGACAGTAGAGCACGCTAGCGCGTGTTTGCGAGTGGACCGTACACGAACAAAAGTACACAAGAAAAAGACAGCCCGACAAAATCATCGGCTGTCTTTTTCTTTCTCTTTTTTATTCCTTTTCTTCCGATAAGACCCGTCAGCCAATCCTTCCAGATAAGATTCTGCCCGGATCTTATTAGACGGACCAAGCTGGTTATAAAGGTCAAGTACATATTTCTGTTGCTTGTTTAAGATCGTCTGGCTGCCGTCTGTACTGTAAAACTCTCCCATGGAGATACCGAATACCTGGCATATATGGCGGAGTGTAGGAATACTGGGCACAGTGGTGCGGCGGAAAAGATTTCCTATGCTGTTTGGGGAAATATCCATTTCCTTTGCAAGGCGGTAATGGCTCCAACCACGGTCATTACACAGCTCCTCTATGCGGTCCAGTTCAAAACTCATAGCTTCTCCTTCTGTCAAGTACGATTATATTAGTATTTTATCCCAGTAACACAAAAAACATTAGCTTGAAAAAGAGTGTATAAATTATGCATTAAATAGTGCATACAGAGCACATACAGGAAAATCAAGTGGAAAAATCCCCTGGATTATGATAGACTGATACCAACAGCATTACTGTAAATGAAAATGGAGGCGGGACAGATGAAAAAGTTTTTGGAAGAATTCAAAGCGTTTGCATTAAAGGGCAACATGATCGATCTGGCCGTAGGTATGATCATTGGCAGTGCATTTACATCAATCGTTAATTCCCTTGTAAATGATATTTTTATGCCGGTATTAAGTATTTTCACTGGAAAGATCGATTTTTCCAACATGTTTATTGCCTTAGACGGCAACAAATATCCAACACTGGCAGCAGCCAATGAAGTGACAGCTACCATTAATTATGGTTCTTTTATCACCCAGGCGATCAATTTCTTGCTGATGGCTTTTGTTGTATTTATGGTCATCAAGGCGATCAATAAACTGGAAAAAATTGGAAAGGCTTCGGAAGCACCAAAAGCGCCTACAGAGAAAGAATGCCCATATTGCAAGAGCATGATTCCTATTAAGGCAGTTCGGTGTCCACATTGTACCTCAGAACTGGAGAAGTAAGATATGCGTTACCATAACATAACGAAAGACGATATGCTCAATGGAGAAGGGCTGCGGACTGTGCTTTGGGTGGCAGGCTGCAGCCATCATTGTCCTCAGTGCCATAATCCTGTTACATGGGATATTAATGGCGGACTGGTTTTTGATGAGCAGGCAAAAGAAGAATTATTTGAAGAACTGAAAAAAGACTATGTTTCCGGTGTGACTTTCAGCGGCGGCGATCCCTTTCATCTGGAAAACAGGGAAGAGATCGGGGCACTTGCAAAAGAGATCCGGGAAAAATTTCCAGATAAGACCATCTGGCTGTATACCGGTTATGAATGGGAAGAGATCTGCCATCTGTCATTTCTTTCCAATATAGATGTGATCGTAGACGGGAAATTTAAGATCGAAGAAAAAGACAATAATCTTCACTGGAAAGGCAGTGCCAACCAGCGTGTGATCGATGTAAAAGCATCCCTTCGCGCAGGAGAGGTCCGTCTTTACCAGGAGTAATGAAAAGAAGAAAAGCAGCATAGAAAGACAGGAGTAAACACACACATGGAAAGAATTGCAAAATTTCATAAAGTAAGTTATGAACAGTTTGAAGGTGACTGGAAAGATACCTTCGGTCCCATTGAAACAGAAGAGATCAAAAGAATTTATGAAGGGATCCGTCTGCCTGCAAGGGCAACTGCAGGATCCGCAGGTTATGATTTTTATACACCGGTAGCTGTGACCATCCGTCCGGGTGAGATCGTTAAGATCCCTACAGGCATCCGTGCAGAGATGAATGAGGGCTGGGTACTTGCTGTATTCCCAAGAAGCAGCCTTGGATTTAAGTACCGTCTGCAGTTAAATAATACAGTTGGCATCATTGACAGTGACTATTTCTTCTCTGATAATGAGGGTCATATTTTTATCAAACTGACCAATGATACAAAGGAAGACAAGACCGTAGAACTGTCAGAAGGTGCAGGATTTGCCCAGGGAATTTTCTTCCCATTTGGAATTACAGAAGATGATGACTGCAGCGAACAGAGAAACGGCGGTTTTGGCAGTACAGACAGTAAAAGAGGTTAGTAATATGGGAAACAGACCTGTAAACAGAAGCAGGAGAAGCGCAGGGAGAGGAAGATATTCCAGTGGAAGGAGCAGATCCAGTACCCTTAGAAGGCGCAGAAGGAACAGGCGCCTGAAAAATGTTCTTATTGGACTTTGCTGTATCCTTTTAGTGGTCCTTCTGGTATTTGGCGTTGGAAAACTGGTGGAAAGATTTGCCGGTCCCGGAAAGACACAGCTGAGAAAAGAGGGAATTGAAAAATTAAATTCCGGTGACTTAGAAGGCGCTGTGGCTGATTTTGACCAGGCTCTTGAAAAGGCAGGAAACAAGTCAAATAAAGCCTCTGCATTTAATGCAGATGTGTTGTGGTACCGGGCAGAAGCGGAAATGTTTCTGGCAGACTATGAGGCAGCTTCCCACACCTATGACCTGGTAGCAGAGCAGGGCGGAGATAAGATCTCCAGCCTGTATATGAAGGCGGTCTGCGCAGGAAAGTTAGAGGACAAGGATCAGGCAGTTTCTTATTACAGAGAAGCACTGGGAATGGAAAAAGAAGGCGTCCGTTCACCGGGATATGAAGAGGCACTGATTGCTGCAGGTTCTGCCTGCGTAAAGGCACAGGACTCTGAAACAGCAAAAAGTCTTTATGAAGAGGCATTAAACAGTGGAAAAACGGGAGAAAAACTGGAAAGCAGGATTTATAATCAGCTGGGTCTATGCCAGATGGCTGAAGAGGATTATGAAACAGCTGCTGATACGTTTGACAAGGGATATAATGCCCTGATCACCGGATATAAAGCAGGAACCGGGGCAGAACTGGATCAGGCAGCTGCTGCGATCCCGAAAGAAGATACCCAGGGACTTACACTTTTAAAAGAACTGGCTTATAACAAGGCAGTCTGCCTGGAATACAGACAGCAGTACCGTCAGGCACAGGCAGAATTTGAGACTTATATCAAGGTATTTGGGGATGATGAAGACGCCCGGCATGAGATCGACTTTTTAAAGACCAGACAGGAGGAATAATACACCGGTGATTGATTTAAAGGAACTGGAAGAACGGGTAATACTGGCAGCAGTAAGTACCAGTGAAACAGATATGGCAGAACGCTCTTTAGATGAGTTAAAAGAACTGGCAGATACAGCCGGGGCAAAGACTGTAGGCCGTGTGATCCAGAACCGGGAAAGCGTTCATCCGGGAACCTATCTGGGAAAAGGAAAACTGCAGGAACTGCGGGAGATGCTTTACGAAACAGGGGCTACAGGCGTGATCTGTGACGATGAACTTTCCCCTGCACAGCTCAAAAATCTGGAAGATATACTGGATACAAAGGTGATGGACCGTACCATGGTCATCCTGGATATCTTTGCAGCCAGAGCCAATACAAGGGAAGGCAAGATCCAGGTAGAACTGGCCCAGTTAAAATACCGTGCCATCCGTCTGGTGGGAATGCGTTCCTCTCTTTCCAGACTGGGAGGCGGTATCGGTACAAGAGGACCTGGTGAGAAAAAACTGGAAACAGACCGCCGTCTTATTCACCAGCGCATTGGTCAGTTAAAGAAAGAGCTGGAAGATGTAAAACGCCACCGGGAAGTGACCAGACAGCAACGTGGAAAAGACCATGCGTTGACAGCTGCGATCGTAGGCTATACCAATGCAGGAAAGTCCACGTTGTTAAATCGTCTTACTGGAGCGGGGATCCTGGCAGAGGATAAACTTTTTGCTACGCTGGACCCAACGACCCGCAGTTTTACACTGGGAGACGGACAGCAGATCCTTCTTACAGATACCGTTGGTTTTATCAACAAACTGCCCCACCATCTGGTAGAAGCATTTAAAAGTACCCTGGAAGAGGCACGCTACAGTGATATCGTCCTTCATGTAGTGGACTGTTCCAATCCCCAGATGGATATGCATATGCATGTTGTAAAAGAAACTTTGCGGGAACTGGGGATCACAGATAAGACCATCGTTACTGTGTTTAATAAAACAGACCGTTTAGAAGAAAGCGGCCTGCCGATTCCAAGGGATTTCTCCGCAGATTACCAGGTGCGTATTTCTGCTAAAAACGGGGATGGTTTAAAAGAATTAGAGGAGATACTGGGTAATATCATCCGCAGCAGGAGAGTTTATCTGGAAAAGACCTATTCTTATTCCCAGGCAGGAAAGCTGCAGACCATCCGCAAATATGGACAGCTGCTTTCAGAAGAATATACAGAAGAGGGGATCAAAGTAACGGCCTATGTGCCGGCAGAACTGTTTGCAGGACTGTATGGGGATGGACCGGAAGAAAAGGAATGATGAGAAAAAGGCTGCCGCAAGAGGAAGAAGATCTTTGCGGCGGCCTTTTTGCAGATTTTGGATAGGTTTGTGCCGGTTTTTCTTATTCCCTGGCTTTTTCAAGGGCATTGTCTACTGCTTTTAAAAGTGTCATACAGGTATAACGGGAAGACTCAGGGAACGTAAGGTCTTTGGTAGACTGGGTGTTTAAGATCTGGGGCGCAAGTTCATTCATAGAAGGCTGCATTAAAGGGTACATGGTTGAAACTGCTTCGTTTAAATGGACCAGGCTTACATCCAGGATCTGGTCAGCGTCTACAGTGACTTCCACATTTACATGTTCATTTCCAAGAGTGAGGCTGGCACTGTATTTGCCGGGTATGTACGTGCTGGCAGAAGGATCGGCCTTTTTTTCAGGACGGAACATAATAAAGCACAGGATGAGAAGAAGGATGGCCAGACCTACGAAAATGGCAGTGTAGATCACTTCTTTCATCCGCAGCACTACGATTTTTGTCTTGGAGCTCATGATCAGGACCTCTGGTAGAATTTGTTACAGCATATGAAAGGAAAGGTGAAAATATGTCATTGCAGTTTATTGCAGGGGGCAGCGGCTCCGGAAAAACAAGGTATCTTTACGAAAAGGTGATAAAAGAGTCCGAAGAACATCCGGACATACAGTATCTTTTTATTGTGCCGGAACAGTATACCATGCAGACCCAGAAAGAACTGGTGCGCTTACACCCCAGACATGGACTTCTTAATATTGATGTTTTAAGCTTTAAACGTCTTGCATACAGGGTTTTTGAAGATCTGGGAGTACAGCTGCCCCAGGTTTTAGATGATATGGGAAAATCCATGGTCATCCGAAAGGTAGCGGGAAAACTGAAAAAAGAACTGAAACTGTACGGAGGCCATCTGGAACAGCCAGGCTTTATCAACCAGTTAAAATCCCAGATCTCGGAGCTTTGTCAGTACGGGGTAAGCGTAGAAGACCTGGCAATGGTAGAGGAAGAAACAGACCGTGTGCTGTTAAAAGATAAACTGAGGGATCTGAAGACGGTTTATGGGGGATTTAAAGATTATATTGAGTCTCATTATATTACGGCAGAAGAGATCCTGGATATTCTGTGCAGAAAACTGCCACAGTGGGAACCTTTAAAAAACAGCGTGATCCTTTTGGATGGTTATACCGGTTTTACGCCGGTGCAGTACCGTCTTGCAGAACTGTTTATGATCCACAGCAGGGAGGTGATCTGCTGTGTTACTGCAGATCCAAGGGAAATGCTTTATAAAGAATGTACCATGCAGCATTTATTTTACATGGGACGGCATACTGTATGCAGGCTGAGAAAAATGGCAGAGGAACATCATATTCCTGTTTTAAAGGAAGTATGGTGTGATAACCGCCCGGCCTGGCGTTTTAAGGAAAGCCCCCAGCTGGATTTTTTGGAGCAGAATTTATACCGTTATAATGGGAAAATATGGAAAAATGATCCTCAGGACATTCAGATCTTCCGGGGAAAAAATCCGGCAGAAGAGACGGAATATGTGTGCAGCTGCATTAATGAAAAAGTGCAGAAGGAAGGCATGCGCTACCGGGATCTGGCAGTAGTCACAGGAGATCTGGCTTCTTATGGAAAAGAGATCGCCCACCGGTTTGATGAGGCAGGGATCCCGTATTTTCTGGATGATAAAAAGAGTATTCTGGAAAATCCTTTTATCGAGCTTATAAGGGCTGCGTTAGATGGTGTAAAAGATGCTTCTTACGAAAGCATTTTCCGTTATCTGAAAACAGGTTTTGTCTATGATGAAACCTATTCCAGGGAGGAAGCACAGGTTCTTACAGACCGGATGGAAAACTATGCAAGAGCCCTGGGGATCAAAGGCTGGAAAAACTGGGATATGACCTGGGAAAAGCCATGCAGAGGCGGGGAACGGCTGAGTCTGGAAGAACTGAACCAGTACCGTCAGTGGGTGTTAGAACCTTTAAAGGTCCTGCGCCAGGCTTTTAAAGAGGAAAATGCCACCATTTCTTCTGTTACCACGGTTTTGCGCCAGGTCCTTGAAAGCATGAAGCTGGAAGAAAAGCTGGAAAGTTTCAGCAACTATTTTCTGGAGCGGAAGGAACCGGGAGATGAGAACCGGGCCAGAGAATACAGCCAGGTCTATGAGCGGGTCATGGAACTGTTAGAACGGTTAGAGGGCCTTTTAGGGGACGAAAAGGCGGATATGAAAAATTATATCCAGATCCTGGATGCAGGTTTTGAAGAGATCAAGATCGGTGTCCTTCCTGCAACAGCAGACCAGGTGATGATCGGTGATATTACCCGAAGCCGTCTGGAGTCTGTAAAAGTATTATTTTTCACAGGTGTGAACGAAGGCATTGTTCCTCAGAGAAAGGCGGGAGGAAGCCTGTTAAATGACGGGGACAGAGAAGTGTTTAAGAGCCTTCATATGGAACTTGCACCTACTGCAAGGGAAGAGGGCTGTATCCAGAAATTCTATCTGTATCTCATGCTTTCCAAGCCTTCCAGGCAGCTGGTGATCACCTATGCGGCTATGAATGGTCAGGGCAAAAGCTGCCATCCTTCCAGTCTGATCGGGGAGATCCGCAGACTGTTCCCGGAAATGGTGCCAAGGGAAAAGCGGGAAGAGGAATGGCCGGTATGGACAGCGGAAGATGGTTTAAAAAAGCTGATGGCAGGACTGCGGGAAGCAGGAGATAAAAATCTGGAACAGTTAAAAGAAGCCCAGGGAACTTTTCTGGAATTGTTCCGTCGTTTTTATGGACAGGAAGAGTACAGGAAACTGGTAGAAAAACTGACAGATGCAGCCTTTTTTGTTTATGAAGATAAGGGAATCGGCCGTGCGGCAGCCAGAGCCCTTTACGGACAGAAACTTCAGGGAAGTGTTACCAGGTTAGAGCAGTTTGCTGCCTGCGCCTATGCTCATTTCTTGAAATACGGTCTGGAATTAATGGAACGTCAGGAGTACCAGTTAGAGGCAGTGGATATGGGAAATCTGTTCCACCAGTCCTTAGACCAGTGCTTTGAGGTGATCCATGAAAATGGGATGGACTGGAGCAATATTACAGAAGAAGAACGAAAAGAACTGGTGAAAAAATGTGTGGACCAGGTGACATCCCAGTACGGAAATACCATTATGTCCAGTTCTGCCAGAAATACTTATCTGGCAAAGCGTGTGGAGCGGATTACCGACCGTACCATCTGGGCGCTGGCAGAGCAGGTGAAGAAAGGAGATTTTGTGCCCTCCGGTTTTGAAGTGTCCTTTTCTGCTATTGACAATTTAAAGGCAATGAAGATCCGCCTGTCAGAGGATGAAGAACTGCTGTTAAAGGGCCGGATCGACCGTCTGGATCTCTGTGAAGATGAAAAACATGTGTATGTAAAGATCATTGACTATAAATCAGGAAATACCTCCTTTGATCTGGCAGCACTGTACTATGGCCTGCAGCTTCAGCTGGTGGTATATATGGATGCGGCCCTGGAAATGGAAGAACGGAAAAATCCGGAAAAAACCGCAGTTCCGGCAGGAATTTTCTATTACAATATCAAAGACCCCATGATCAAAAAAGAAGGGGAAATGACACCGGAGGAGATCGAAAAACAGATCTTAAAGCAGCTTCGTATGAACGGACTGGTAAACAGCGATCTGGAGGTGATCCATCACCTGGATCGTGAGATCCAGAAGGAGTCAGACGTAATACCCGTTGCTGTAAAAGACGGTTATGTACAGGAAGCAAAATCCAGTGTGGCAGGAGAAGCACGTTTCCAGGCTCTTCGCCGATTTGTGGGAAAACGGTTAAAACAGTCCGGACAGGCTATTTTAAAAGGTGAAAATGGACTGGCACCTTATAAAGACGGAGACAGAACGGCCTGTGATTACTGCCCGTACCATGCAGTCTGCGGTTTTGATACGAAAACGGCGGGCTATGGTTTCAGGCGGCTTCACTCTATGAAGCCGGAGGAAGTATGGCAGGAAATCGAGGAAAAGGGTGGCATGAAGGAAGATAAAAACGGGGAAGGGGATGAATAAAAGATGAAATGGACAGAAAAACAGCAGCAGGTTATAGACAGCAGAAACAGAAACCTGCTGGTATCTGCAGCAGCAGGAAGCGGAAAAACAGCGGTGCTGGTTGAAAGGATCATTTCCATGATCAGTGAAGGAACCCATCCTTTAAATATTGACCAGCTTCTTGTTATGACTTTTACCAATGCGGCAGCTTCTGAGATGCGGGAGCGGATCGGGGCAGCTGTGGAAAAAAAGCTGAAAGAAGATCCTGGAAATGAGCACCTGTGGCTTCAGTCAGCCCTGATCCCCCAGGCAAAGATCATGACCATTGACAGTTTCTGCCTGGATCTGATCCGGAACCATTATAATGCACTGGATATTGACCCGGCTTTCCGCATTGGAGATGAAGGAGAACTGACTCTTTTAAAAGGGGATGTAATGGAGCAGGTCTTAGAAGAATGTTACGAAACTGCAGATGACGGCTTTTTACAGTTTTCGGAGCAGTTTGGAAGTGGAAAATCAGATAAGGCAATGGAAGATGTGATCCTTCAGGCATGGACCTTTTCCCAGAGCCATCCCTGGCCGGACCAGTGGTTAGATCAGTGCAGACAGCAGATGGAAAAAGAAGCAGAGGGGGATCTGGACTCCAGTGAGTGGATGAGATTTCTTTTAAGGGATATCAGCCTTCAGATGGGAGAACTGGCTGCCCAGGCAGAAGAAGCCCTGGAGGTGGCAAGGGAAGAAAATGGTCCTTTTGTCTATGAACCGATGCTGATGAATGATGTGAGCCGGTTAAAAAAGATCAGGGAAGCAGCAGCTTCCGGCTCTTATGAGGCTTTTTATCATGCAGTATCAGAACTGACCTTTGACCGTCTGGCAGCAGCCAGAAGCAAAGAGATCGATCCGGAGAAAAAGGCCTATGTAAGTGATCTGCGCATCAGGGTGAAAAAAGCGGCAGAAAAATGCAGGGATACCTATGGAAGCCAGTCACCGGAAGCAGCAATAGAGGGGATCAGAAATACCAGAATTGTGATCCAGGTTCTTTTAGATATGGTAAAGCGTTTTGACGCAGCCTACACAGAAGCAAAAAGAGAGCGGAATGTGCTGGATTTTAATGACCTGGAACATCTTACGCTGCAGGTGCTTACAGTAGAAGAGGAAGATGGGACCCGGGTTCCTTCACAGGCAGCCGGGGAGTTAAGCGGACAATACGAAGAAATACTGGTAGATGAGTATCAGGACAGCAATCTGGTACAGGAGACATTGATCCAGAGTATTTCCAGGGAACGGCTGGGCCAGCCAAATGTATTTATGGTCGGTGATGTAAAACAGAGTATCTACCGTTTCCGTCTGGCAAGGCCGGAGTTATTTATGGAAAAATATGATACTTACAGCAGGGAAGAAAGCAGTCATCAGATGATCGAGCTGCAGCAGAACTTCCGCAGCCGTGCCAGTGTACTTACCTGTATCAATGATATTTTCTATCAGATCATGACGAAAAATCTGGGAGGCATCCGTTATACAGAAGAAACGGCCCTTTATCCGGGAGCTGCGTTTGAAGAGACAGAGAAAAAAGCGGGGATCCCGGTTCAGTTTCTTGTGGCAGATACGGGAACAGAAGCTTTTAAGCAGCTAGACGAAGAGGCAGCAGATTATACAGCCAGGGAACTGGAAGCAAAAATGATCGCAGAACAGATCAAAAGCTTTACAGATGAAAAAAACGGTCTGTATGTGTGGGATAAGGACGGGCAGAGTTACAGAAAAGCCTGCTATAAGGATATGGTGATCCTGCTGCGCAGTATGAGTGGCTGGTCTGAGGTCTTTGTAAATGTTCTGATGAATGAAGGAATACCGGCAACTGCCCAGACAAGGACCGGATATTTTGCAACAGCGGAAGTGGAAACCGTACTCAGCCTTCTGTCTGTGATCGATAATCCTATGCAGGATATTCCTATGGCAGCTGTTTTGCGTTCCCCTATGGTCGGGATGACGGATGATGAAATGGCATGGATGATCGCTGCCTATAAACGGTATCTCCAGAAAAAACAGGACCGTGGGGTATATGGTGCCTGGAAATTGTGGGAGGAGATCTATCCACAGGCTGTTTCTGATGAAAATCCGGATGAAGATGAAAAGAAAGATCCGGAAACAGAGCAGATCCGGATCGGCCAGGTAGAGATCCCGAAAGCAACCGCTAAATCTATCTGGAAAAAACTGGAATATTTTGCAGCTTTTACAGAAGAACTGCGCCAGGACAGCCGGTATCTGCCTGTCCATGAGCTTCTTTATCAGATCTACCGGAAAACAGGATATTACGATTATGTATCCTCTATGCCGGCAGGAGAGACAAGAAAGGCCAATCTGGATATGCTGGCAGAAAAAGCGGCAGCCTATGCTTCCACCAGCTACAGAGGCTTATTTCATTTTGTAAGATACATTGAAAAGCTGAAAAAATATGATACAGACTTTGGAGAAGCCTCTTTAGGAGATGAAAGCAATTCTGTGCGGATCATGAGTATCCACAAAAGTAAGGGTCTGGAATTTCCAGTTGTATTTTTAGCCGGAATGGGAAAGAAATTTAACAAGCAGGATGCCTATGGCCAGCTGCTTTTAGATGCAGATCTGGGGGCAGCTGCAGATGAAATGGATCTGAACCTGCGCACCAAGGCGCCTACTCTTAAAAAAATGGCCATCAGACGGCGGATGGAACTGGAGTCTATGGGAGAAGAGTTGAGAGTTCTCTATGTTGCCATGACCCGTGCAAAGGAAGTGCTGGTCATGACAGGAACAGACCGTTCCCTGGAAAATAAACTGGAAAAATGGGATCAGCTCTCCTTAACAGATGGACAGATCCCCTATACAGTCCTGTCCGGGGCAAATTCATTTTTAGACTGGGTGCTTATGGCAAAAGCAGCAGTTCCCGCTGGACATATGGAAGTAAAACAGGTGCAGCTTACCCATCTGATCGGCAGAGAACTGCAGCGGCAGCTGGAAAAGAAAAATGTAAAAGAAGAGTTGTTAAAACTGGATACAAAACAGGTTTACGATGAACAGATGAAAGAGCAGCTGGATCAGGCGCTAAGTTATGAGTATCCTTATCTGGAAGATACAGGCCTGTATACACAGATGTCCGTGTCGGAACTGAAAAAACAGAGTCAGATCGGGCGTGAAGAAGAAAATATCGGAACAGAACGAAAGGACCTGTCCGAAGTCAGACTGGACCACGAACATGAAATGGAACCGGAAAGCAGTGAAGCAGAAGATGGCAAAAAACAGACAGAAACTGGAAAGAAAGGTGCATTCAGAGGAACGGCTTATCACCGTGCCTTAGAATGTCTGGATCTGCTTGCTGTTACAGACCAGAGAAAACTGGAAGGGGATCTGTTAGACCTGTTTCAGCGAGGCTTTCTTACAGAAGAAGCCTATGAGTCCATCTTTCCATGGGATATATGGAAATTTCTGGAAAGTCCTCTGGGTAAGCGGATGAAACAGGCTGAAAAGGAAGGAAAACTTTACAGGGAGCGCCAGTTTATGGTAGGTATCCCTGCCAGTGAAATGGGAAAAGGGCTGCAGTCTGAGGAACTGGTGCTGATCCAGGGAGTGATCGACGCTTATATAGAAGAAGCCGATGGATTTATCCTCATTGACTACAAAACAGATTATGTACCCAAAGAAGATACACAAAAAGGAGAAGAACTGTTAAAAGAACGGTATCAGGTGCAGTTAGATTACTATGGAAGAGCCCTGACCCAGCTCACAGGAAAGAAAGTAAAAGAAAAATGGATCTATTCCTTTGGATTAAGAAAAGCAATCCAGTTGGGATAGTAAGATGTAATGGTTAAACAGTAACGATAATAGAAAACCAGAAAACCGCCCTGTCATCTGAATGTAAAAGATGGCAGGGCGGTTTTAGACTGTAAGCCTAACGGCGTATTTTTAAATTGCTGATCAGATCGCTACAGGAACTTTATGATCAAACGGATGATACTGGTAATTTTCCAGCTTGAAGCTGTCTGTTGTAAACTGGTAGAAATCTTTTACCTCCGGATCGACCCATAAAGTTGGTCCCGGCAAAGGCTCTTTTTTCAGAAGTTCTTCTACCATAGGAATGTGGCGGTCATAAATATGGGCGTCTGCGATCACATGGACCAGTTCTCCTACTTTTAAGCCGCTTGCCTGAGCGAACATATGCATCAGGACTGCGTACTGGCATACATTCCAGCTGTTTGCAGTAAGCATATCCTGGGAACGCTGGTTTAAGATACCGTTTAAGGTATCGCCGGATACATTAAAGGTCATGCTGTAGGCACATGGATACAGGTGCATTTCGCTTAAATCATGGTGATTGTAGATATTGGACATAATGCGGCGGCTTAAAGGATTGTGCTTTAAATCATAAAGGATACGGTCTACCTGGTCGAAATCCCCTTCTTTATAATGATGCTTCACGCCCAGCTGGTATCCGTAGGCTTTTCCGATACTGCCGGTCTCATCAGCCCAGGAGTCCCAGATATGGCTCTTTAAGTCATGTACATTGTTGGACTTTTTCTGCCAGATCCACAGCAGCTCATCCACTGCGGATTTAAAATAAGTGCGGCGCAGTGTGATCACCGGAAACTCTTTTCTTAAGTCGTATCGGTTTACAATGCCGAATTTTTTAATGGTGTGAGCCGGAGTGCCGTCCTCCCAGACCGGGCGGACCTCATGGTCAGTATCCCAGACTCCGTTTGTAAGAATGTCTTTGCAATTTTGTATAAAAAGCTGATCTGCATAACTCATGTGGACTTGTGTCTCCTTTTGCCATAGTATAAACTCATGGACACGCGCGGGCGCGCTCTGCTGTCTGCTTACGCAGACGGTCCATTACCTAGTATAGCAAATCTCAGACGTGCAGTACAGCAAAACTGTAACAAATTTCAGTAAAAGGTATCTAAAAGGTATTGGTATCTTCCAATTTTAAAAACTACGTGTTATAATTCTTCTGGTAGTTAAAATATAAACAAGGGGTTTGGACATGAATTTGATCGCAGCAGCAGATGAAAACTGGGGAATTGGAAAAAATGGCGGACTTTTAGCCCATATTTCCGGTGACATGAAATATTTCCGTGAGACTACAAAAGGAAAAATAGTAGTCATGGGACGAAAGACTCTGGAAAGTTTTCCAGGGGGAAAGCCATTAAAGAACCGTGTGAACATTGTCCTTACCGGAAATAAGGATTTTGTGCCGGAAGGTGTGGTCATCTGCCACAGCGTAGAAGAGACACTTGAAAAATTAAAGGAATATCCCAAAGAAGATGTTTTCATCATTGGCGGTGGCATGATCTACAAAGCCTTCCTGCCATGGTGTGAAAAAGCCTATATTACTCACGTTTACCATACATTTGAGGCAGATACCTATCTGCCGGATTTAGAAAAGCAGGCAGGCTGGAAGTTAACATCTGTCAGTGACAGATATACCAATGAACCAGAAGGCGAACAGCCTGCAATGGACTATGAATTCAGGATCTACGAAAGGCAGAATGGATGAAATTTCTTGTAACAGCTGATAACAATGGGGCTATTGGCAGAGGAGCACAGCCCTTAGTGACGATCCCGGCTATGCAGCAGAGTTTCTTAAAAGAGACTCAGGGCAAAGTAGTGGTCATGGGACGAAAGACTCTGGAAGGACTTCCCGGTGGACAGCCTCTTGGAAACCGCATCAATGTGGTACTTTCAGAAAATCCGGCCTATAAGATAAAAGGCGCTGTTGTATGTCACAATATTGACGAAGCACTGGAATATTTAAAACAGTTTTCTTCTGAGGATATATATGTGATCGGCGGAGAAAGCATTTTCCGGCAGTTCCTGCCTTATTGCAATACAGTTTATCTGACTCATATTGATTATGAATATGACGCAGATGTAAAATTTCCTGTAAACTTATGGAAGTCTCAGGAATGGGAGATGGTGGAAGAAGGAGAAGAACAGACTTATTTCAGTCTTTGTTATGCACCGGAAATTTTTGTAAGGAAGCAGATCTGATGTAAAAAAATTTGACATTGGGGGAGTAAACTATGAAAAGTGACGGTAGTATGTTCACACTGGAAAATGAAGAACTTCTGATCACGGTTGAGCGTCATGGTGCCCAGCTTTCCAGGATCTATGACAAAAAAGCAGACAGGGAGGTCCTGTGGGGCGCAGACCCGGCAGTATGGAACCGCCATTCACCGATCCTTTTTCCATTTATTGGAAAATCTGTGAATGGAAAATACCGCTATGAGGGAAAAGAATATGATATTACACCTCATGGATTTGCAAGAGATATGGACTTTGAGCCGGTCCTTTGCGATATGGATGAGTGTACATACGTATTAAAAGACACGCCGGAGACAATGGAAAAATATCCGTTCCATTTTGAACTGGAGATCACACACCGTTTAAAAGGACGTACCATTGAAACGTCCTGGAAAGTGACCAACTTAAATGGAAAAGAAATGCTGTTTATGATCGGTGGTCATCCGGCATTTCAGGTTCCGGAAGGAAAGAACATTTACGATTATACCCTTGTATTTAACAAAGAAGGGGTAAAAGCAGGGGAACATCAGGACAGTCTTCATTATCAGGCTCCCAATGCAGAGGGATATGAGGAAAGTATTCTGCAGGGAGATTTAAAACTGACAGATGGAAAAGTTCCTGTAACACCAGGATTTTTCGATACAGCACTGACCTATATGTTCGATCATGAGCAGATCAGCAGTGTAGGACTTTTGACAGATGGAAAGCCATATGTTACAGTATTATGCGACGGATTTCCTTTTGTAGGAGTCTGGACCATAGAAAAGACACACCCCTTTGTATGTCTTGAACCATGGTATGGAGTATGTGACTCAAAGAATTTTACCGGAGAGTTAAAAGAAAGACAGGGCATCCAGAGCTTAAAAGCCTGGGAGACCTGGGAAAAAGGTTACAGCATCAGGATAGAGTGATCTGCCTGGTCTATAATAGAAACAATAATGTCCACTGGACATAAAACATTTTAGGAGGGAAAACATGTACAAGATTGTAAATGCAGAATGTCTGGCAGACAAGATCTATCTGATGGATGTGGAAGCACCCCGTGTAGCAAGAGCCTGTCAGCCAGGAGAATTCGTTATCGTTAAGATGGATGAAGTAGGAGAGAGAATTCCCCTTACTATCTGCGATTTCGACCGTGAGAAGGGTCTGGTAACCATCGTATTCCAGATCGTAGGTGCTTCTACCATGCGTATGGCAGAACTGAAAGCCGGAGATTATTTCCAGGATTTCGTAGGTCCTTTAGGACAGCCATCTGAGTTTGTAAAAGAAGACTTAGAAGAAGTTAAGAAGAGAAAATACCTGTTCGTAGCAGGTGGTGTTGGTTCTGCTCCTGTTTACCCGCAGGTTAAGTGGATGCATGAACATGGCATTGATGTAGATGTAATTGAAGGTTCCAAGACCAAGAGTCTTTTAATTCTGGAAGATAAGTTAAAAGCAGTTGCAGGAAATCTGTACGTAACTACAGATGATGGTTCTTACGAGCGTAAGGGCATGGTAACTGAGGTTATCAAAGACCTGGTTGAAAATCAGGGTAAAAAGTACGATGTATGTGTTGCCATCGGACCAATGATCATGATGAAATTCGTATGTAAGCTGACCAAGGAACTGGGAATTCCAACTATCGTCAGCCTGAACCCGATCATGGTAGATGGAACTGGTATGTGTGGAGCATGCCGTGTTTCTGTAGGCGGTGAAGTGAAGTTCGCATGTGTAGACGGACCTGAGTTTGACGGACATCTGGTAGATTTCGACCAGGCTATGAAACGTCAGCAGATGTATAAGACAGAAGAAGGCCGTGCGATCCTGAAATTCCAGGAAGGCAAGACACATCACGGCGGATGCGGAAACTGCGGAGGTGAAGAATAATGGACGTATTAAAGAGAGTACCTGTAAGAGAACAGGATCCAAAGGTAAGAGCTACTAATTTTGAGGAAGTATGTCTTGGATATAACCAGGAAGAAGCACAGGAAGAAGCAACCCGCTGCTTAAACTGCAAGAACGCACAGTGCGTTAAGGGCTGCCCTGTATCTATCAACATTCCAAAATTCATTTCAGAAGTAAAAGAAGGCAAGTTCAAAGACGCAGCAGCAACTATCGCTGAGTCCAGTGCACTGCCAGCAGTCTGCGGACGTGTTTGTCCACAGGAGAGCCAGTGTGAAGGAAAATGTATCCGCGGCTTTAAGGGCGATCCTATTTCCATCGGTAAACTGGAGCGTTTCGTAGCAGACTGGTCCAGAGAGAACGGCGTTGTACCGGCTAAGCCAGAGACCACCAATGGTATCAAGGTAGCTGTGATCGGTTCCGGTCCTTCCGGTCTGACCTGTGCAGGAGATCTTGCAAAACTGGGCTACGAAGTAACCATTTTCGAGGCACTTCATGAGCCAGGCGGCGTTCTTACTTATGGTATTCCTGAGTTCCGTCTTCCAAAGACCAGAGTTGTACGTCCGGAAGTAGAGAACGTTAAGAAATTAGGCGTTAAGATCGAAACAGACGTTATCATCGGCAAGTCCGTTACCATTGACGAACTGATGGAAGAGGAAGGCTTCAAGGCTGTATTTATCGGTTCCGGTGCCGGACTTCCTAAGTTCATGGGTATCCCTGGTGAGAACGCAAACGGCGTATTATCCGCAAATGAGTACCTGACCAGAAGCAACCTGATGAAGGCATTCCGCGATGACTATGACACCCCGATCTACTTAGGCAAGAAAGTTGCCATCGTAGGCGGCGGAAACGTAGCAATGGATGCTGCAAGAACCGCTCTTCGTCTGGGCGCAGAAGTACATGTTGTATACAGAAGAAGTGAAGCAGAGCTTCCAGCCCGTGCTGAGGAAGTTCATCATGCAAAAGAAGAAGGCGTTATCTTCGACCTTCTGACCAACCCTGTAGAAATCTTAACTGATGAAAATGACTGGGTAACCGGCATGGTAGTACGTAAGATGGAACTGGGCGAGCCAGATGCTTCCGGACGCCGCAGACCTGTAGAAGTAGAAGGTTCTGATTATACCATCGATGTAGATACTGTTATCATGTCCCTTGGTACTTCTCCAAACCCACTGATCTCATCTACAACTGAAGGTCTGGAGACCAACAAGTGGAAATGTATCATTGCTGACGAAACAAACGGCAAGACCACCAAGGAAGGCGTATACGCAGGCGGTGACGCTGTGACAGGCGCAGCAACTGTTATCCTTGCAATGGAAGCTGGCAAAGCTGGTGCAAGAGGTATTGATGAATACCTGAAAGGTAATAAATAAATCTTGAGAGATTTGAAATCAAAGGGCGCGCCTAATTTTCGAGCAGATATCCCTTAAATATATTTCTCTGCACTGAAGAAATTTTCTGTATGTGTTTAGAGACCGTTTCAAGTTTTGTGTAAACGTTAAAAACTGATATAAGATTTGTGAAT
>OGZZ01000492.1_pt1 | contig 31228 bp, 26 predicted proteins | sample 1577021 | NCBI WGS metagenome assembly OGZZ01 (sample SAMEA3541526, study PRJEB24748) | human gut metagenome | biome: human gut; feature: human-associated habitat; material: faeces | place: China | collected 2012
GGGATGCTGTAGTTGGTTACATCTACCATTGCAAACAGATCCGCGCCGCGGACAGATTCGTTAATAACGGCCTTTGCCTCACCGGAACCGAAACGCGGGCATTTGCAGTCAAGAAGATAGGAATCTACATCGTAGCCGCGGTAGTTTAAATCCTGCTGGCGGCGAAGCAGCTCCACGGTATCATTGCGGCGGAAGGTGACAATGTGATCGTTTACCTTGGTTGCCAGATCCTTGCAGCTTTCCAGGGCAGCGAGCTTTAACGGCGCTACCGGTAAAATGTCATTAAACACGTAGTTGTTAGCCATTGGTACATACTCCTTCAAGTAAAATAGTTCATTATAATCCAACATATTTATATCCTTAAAAAAAGCAAGCGTCAAGAGCCTTGGGGAATTTTGTAAAAAAAAACAAAAAAACAGGTAAATCCACCCAAAACCGGAGGCCGATTGCTTTGACAAAGAACAGGAATCTTGTTATGATGAAAAGAGTGCAGATTGACAGCCGGATGACCCAGGTCAGAGCAGGCCCTGAACATCTGCTGGAAAGGAATATCTATGAAGAAACAAAAAGGACATCTGATAAAATCCGTTGACCCGGGTTCCATTGCAGAGGAACTGGAGCTGGAGCCGGGAGACAGGGTCCTTACCATCAACGGAAATCCCGTTGAAGACATTTTTGACTACGAATACTATGTAAACAGCCCGTCTATGACCATGGTGGTGCGAAAGGCCAACGGGGAAGAATGGGAACTGGATATAGAAAATGATTATGAAGATCTGGGACTGACTTTTGAAAACGGTCTGATGAGCGATTACCGTTCCTGCAGCAACAAATGTATTTTCTGCTTTATCGACCAGATGCCGCCGGGAATGAGAGAGACCCTTTATTTCAAAGATGATGATACCCGTTTATCGTTCCTTCAGGGAAATTATGTTACACTGACCAACTTAAAAGATAAAGATGTAGAGCGTATCATCCGCTTCAAACTGGCGCCCATCAACATTTCCGTACAGACGACCAATCCGGAACTGCGGTGTATGATGCTGCACAACCGGTTTGCGGGACGGGCCTTAAAGATCATTGACCGCTTATATGAAGCGGAAACTCCTATGAACGGCCAGATCGTTCTCTGCAAGGGAGTAAATGACGGGGCAGAGCTGGAACGTTCCATCAGTGACCTGTCCAAATATGCCCCTGTTATGCAGAGCGTTTCCGTAGTTCCTGTAGGACTTTCCAAATACAGAGACGGCTTATATCCATTAGAGCCTTTTACAAAAGAAGACGCCTGCGCTACTATTGATATGATCGAACGGTGGCAGAAGAAGATCTACGCAGAACACGGGATCCATTTTATCCATGCCAGCGATGAGTTTTATACACTGGCAGAAAGGGAACTGCCGGAGGAAGAACGCTATGACGGCTATATCCAGCTGGAAAATGGCGTGGGAATGCTGCGTCTTATGGCTACAGAGGTAGCAGATGCCTTAGACAAGGTAGAAGGAAATGACGAACCGGGACTGGTATCCCTTGCAACCGGCCGTCTTCCTTATCCTTATATGGAAAAATATGCTGGATGGATCCGGAAAAAATTCCCAAACAGGACCATCAACATTTATCCCATCCGGAATGATTTTTTTGGGGAGCGTATTACGGTTTCAGGTCTGATCACTGCAAAAGACCTGATCGCCCAGCTGAAGGATAAAAATCTGGGAGAATATCTCCTTCTTCCTATTAATATGTTCCGTATCGGTGAAACTGTATTCTTAGATGACTTAACAGCAGAAGATGTAGAAAAGGCTTTACAAGTTAAGATACGTATAGTAAAATCAGACGGGCAAGATTTTGTCCACGCTATCCTTGATCCATCTTCAGAGCCGGAGCCTGAACCAAAGGAAGAAGGGCTTCCTGGAGAAGAATATGGTTATGAAGGCTATGAGTTAGATGAGATATGGGAAGATGAGGATGAGTATATAGAGGACGATGAAACAGAAAGTGAAAGATAATAAGGTCGTCGGCAGCTGTGAATGCTGCGGAAACTATGTATATGATGAAGAAAATGAATACTATGTCTGCGAAGTAGATTTAGATGAGGACGATATGGTGCGCTTCTTAAAAGGAGATGTGAGAGCCTGCCCTTATTACCAGTCAGATGACGAGTATAAGATCGTGCGCAAACAGATATAGTGGTGATAAAGCGCAGGCAAAGCATGGCGCTTGACAAAGTAAGGAGGAAAACAATTGAGTAAACCGGTAGTGGCCATTGTAGGAAGGCCAAACGTTGGAAAATCCACCCTGTTCAATGTAATTGCAGGGGATACTATTTCCATTGTAAAAGATACACCAGGTGTTACCAGAGACAGAATTTATGCAGACTGTACCTGGCTGAACATGAACTTTACACTGATCGATACAGGTGGTATTGAGCCTGACAGCAGCGATATCATTCTTTCACAGATGAGAGAGCAGGCGGAGATCGCGATTGCTACTGCAGACGTGATCGTATTTATCGTAGATGTACGTCAGGGTCTGGTAGACGCTGACTCGAAGGTAGCAGATATGCTGCGCAAGTCCCACAAGCCAGTGATCCTGGCTGTAAACAAGGTAGACAGCCTTGCAAAATTCGGCAATGATGTATATGAATTCTATAATTTAGGTATCGGTGATCCGATCCCCGTATCCGGTGCTTCCCGTTTAGGTATCGGCGATCTGTTAGATGAGGTAGTAAAACATTTCGATGCTTCCCAGATGGAAGAAGAGGAAGATGACCGTCCAAGGATCGCAGTAGTAGGAAAACCAAATGTGGGTAAATCTTCTCTTATCAATAAGCTGTTAGGTGAGAACCGTGTGATCGTTTCCAATATTGCAGGAACCACCAGAGATGCAGTAGATACAGAGATCATCCACAATGGTGTTCCCTATGTATTTATTGATACAGCAGGACTGCGCCGTAAGAATAAGATCAAAGAAGACCTGGAGCGCTACAGTATCATCCGTACTGTAACAGCAGTAGACCGTGCGGATGTAGTCATTATTGTAATTGATGCAAAAGAGGGCATCACAGAGCAGGATGCAAAGATCGCAGGTATTGCCCATGAACGTGGAAAAGGTATCATTGTTGCTGTAAACAAGTGGGATGCCATTGAAAAGAATGACAAGACCATTTATCAGTATACCAATAAGTTAAAAGAAACTCTCTCTTTTATGCCATATGCAGAGTATATCTTTATCTCAGCAGAAACAGGCCAGAGACTTCCAAAACTGTTTGAACTGATCGATGCAGTGCGCCAGAACCAGAATATGCGTGTAGCTACCGGTGTGTTAAATGAGATCGTATCCGAGGCAGTTGCCATGCAGCAGCCACCGTCTGACAAGGGTAAGCGCTTAAAGATCTACTATGTGACCCAGGTCGCTGTAAAGCCGCCTACATTTGTAGTCTTTGTAAACGACAAGGAACTGATGCATTTCTCTTATACCAGATATATAGAGAACCAGATCCGCAATGCCTTTGGTTTCAGAGGTACATCTTTAAAATTCATTATCCGCGAGCGGAAAGATAAGGATAAATAGTTAATAAATAGACAATGTAGATCAGCAGGGCCTGCTGCACACAGCTTTTAAAAACAGCTGGCGCAGCAGTCCCTGAATTGCGTTTTGGTTGCAAAAGCAAATGTGCGTATTACACGGACAAATATCTATGCTAAAAAGTGTAAAAACATGTGAAAACGCAAAAAATAAAATGTGATAAAATTACATAAGGGGTATGAAAATGGAACGTCTTGTATGTTTGGCAGTGGGGTATCTGTTTGGTATCTTCCAGACTGGTTATATTTATGGAAGGGTCCACGGGATCGACATCCGCAAATACGGAAGCGGAAATTCCGGCAGTACCAATGCGCTGCGTGTAATGGGAAAGAAAGCAGGCCTTACTGTATTTTTGGGAGATTTCTTAAAAACAGTGATCCCCTGTATGGCAGTGCGCTTTGTTTTTAAAGACCAGCCGGACTATGCATATGTGTATATGCTTTATATTGGTTTAGGAGTTATCTTAGGACATAATTATCCTTTTTATCTGCATTTTAAAGGCGGAAAAGGAATTGCGGCAACAGCCGGTATCATTTTCTCAATTGACTGGAGACTGACTGTTTTATGTCTGGCGGTATTTGTACTGATCGTGGCTGTAACACGTTATGTTTCTTTAGGTTCCCTGGTGGTTTCTGTGATCCTTCTGGCATGGAATATCTACATGGGAAGATGCGGAGCTTACAGTTTAAGCGCTATTTCTTCTATAGAATATAGCGCAGTGACAGCAGTGATCGCTGCTATGGCATTCTGGCGGCACAGGGCAAATATCGTCCGTCTGATCCATGGAAATGAAAATAAGATCGGCGCAAAAAAATCATAAAAAATGGCAAAGGATGGTGGGGTTATGGCATCAGTTGGAGTAATCGGATCAGGAACATGGGGAACATCACTGGCGATCCTTTTAAACGGAAATGGTCATAAAGTGCAGCTCTGGTCAGCAGTTCCCGCAGAAGTGGAAAGTTTATCAGTAAACAGAAAGCATCCCAATTTAGGAGATACGCCAATACCGGAAGCAATTGAGATCACCGGTGACTTAAAGGCGGCTATGAAGGACAAAGATCTGTTGGTCCTGTCCGTGCCATCTGTCTACGTGAGACAGACAGCAGCAAAAATGAAACCATGGTTAAAACCAGGTCAGATCGTTACAAATGTAGCAAAGGGAATTGAAGAGGCAACTTTAAAAACTCTTTCAGAGGTCATTGAAGAAGAACTTCCAGAAGCAGAGGTAACCGTCCTTTCCGGACCGAGCCATGCAGAAGAAGTGAGCAGAGGTCTTCCTACCACCTGTGTAGCAGGCGCTCACAGCAAGGCAGCAGCAGAATATGTGCAGAGTTTATTTATGAGTCCTGTATTCCGCGTATACACGAGTCCGGATATGTTAGGCATTGAGCTGGGCGGAGCATTAAAGAATGTCATTGCCCTGGCGGCAGGCACGGCAGATGGTTTAGGATGTGGGGATAACACAAAGGCAGCCCTGATCACCAGAGGTATTGCAGAGATCACCCGTTTAGGAACGGTTATGGGCGGAAAGCCGGAGACCTTCTCAGGACTGACTGGTATCGGCGATCTGATCGTTACCTGTGCCAGCATGCACAGCCGTAATCGCAGGGCAGGTATCCTCATCGGCAAAGGCTATACCATGGATGAGGCAATGAAAGAAGTAAAGATGGTAGTGGAAGGCGTTTATTCTGCAAAGGCAGCTTTAAAGCTGGCAGAAAAATACCATGTGACCATGCCCATCGTAGAACAGGTGAATGAAGTTTTATTTGATGGCAAGTCTGCAAAAGATGCCCTGGCAGAGCTGATGCTGCGGGATAAGAGGATGGAAAATACCTGTCTTGTCTGGGATAAGGAATAACTCCCATAACTACAGGTTATGAAACAACCTATCCTTCTCATATTTTTTTATAAAAAGGTATTGACAAGGCAATAGTCAGTTTTTATAATGTAAAAAGTTTAAGAACAAATGTATCTGTATGAAAGACATATCAGATACAGTCATGTGAGGAGGAAACTATTATGAAAAAAAGATTCTTAAGCGCTGGTTTAGCAGTAGTTATGGCAGCATCTTTAACCGCATGCGGCGGCTCTGACTCCGCATCTACCACAGCAGCAGCTGCTGGTGAAAGCAAGGCAGAGGGAGAAAGCGCAGCAGCAGGCGAAAGCAGTGCAGCAGCAGATGGCGCTGTATTTAAAATCGGTGGCATCGGCCCTGTAACCGGTGGTGCAGCAGTTTATGGTCTGGCTGTACAGCATGGTGCAGAAGTTGCTGTTAAGGAGATCAACGAGGCTGGCGGTATCAATGGCGCACAGATCGAATTCCAGTTCCAGGATGATGAGCATGACGCAGAGAAGTCTGTTAATGCTTACAATACTTTAAAAGACTGGGGCATGCAGGCTCTGGTAGGAACTACTACCTCCGCTCCATGTATCGCAGTTGCTGATAAGACCGCAGCTGATAATATGTTCCAGATCACTCCATCCGGTTCCGCAGTAGAGTGTGCCGCAAATCCAAACGTATTCCGTGTATGCTATTCTGACCCGGCTCAGGGTACTGCATCTGCTAAGTACATTGGTGAGCACAAACTGGCAAGCAAGGTTGCTGTAATCTATGACAGCTCTGATGTATACTCTAGCGGTATCTATGAGAAGTTTGCTCAGGAAGCTCCAAACCAGGGCATTGAAGTTGTTGACGCAGAAGCATTTACCGCAGACAGCAACAAGGATTTCTCTACTCAGTTACAGAAAGCAAAAGAGTCCGGCGCAGAGCTGGTATTCTTACCAATCTACTATACAGAGGCTTCTCTGATCTTACAGCAGGCTAATACCATGGGCTATGCTCCACAGTTCTTCGGATGCGATGGTATGGATGGTATCTTACAGGTTGAGAACTTTGATGTAAAGCTGGCAGAAGGACTGATGCTGTTAACTCCATTTGCTGCAGATGCTACCGATGATCTGACAGTAAACTTTGTAAAGAGCTACGAAGAAGCATATGGCGAGACTCCAATCCAGTTCGCTGCAGATGCTTATGATGCAGTTTACATCATCAAGGCTGCTATGGAAGAAGCAAATGTAACTCCTGATATGTCCGCAAGTGATATCTGCGACGCTATGGAAGGCGTTATGACCCAGATCAAGGTAGACGGTCTGACCGGTTCCAACATGAGCTGGACTGAAGACGGCGAGCCTGAGAAGGATCCTAAGGCTGTTCAGGTTGTAGACGGCGCTTACAAGGCAATGGAATAATCAATTTCAGAAGGTTTAAAATCTGATCAATAACCCAAAGGAGGGTTGTCGTTAAGACAACCCTCTTGGTTTTATAGGGGAATTTAAACTTTCAATATTTAATGAAGAGGTGTATGTATGAGCTTTATCAACTATTTGATCAATGGCGTCAGCCTGGGCAGTGTATATGCGATCATCGCACTGGGATATACCATGGTTTATGGTATTGCGAAGATGCTGAATTTCGCTCACGGTGATATTATTATGATAGGAAGCTATGTTGTGTTCGTCACAGTCAGCTCCATGGGGCTTCCGCCTATGTTAGGCGTCCTGCTGGCAGTAGCAGCATGCACATTGTTAGGTGTTGTCATTGAGCGGGTGGCATATAAGCCATTACGTAGTGCGTCACCTCTTGCTGTACTGATCACAGCCATCGGTGTCAGCTACCTGCTCCAGAACGTAGCACTGCTGATCTTTGGCGCGGATACAAAATCATTTACTTCTGTTGTAAAGATCCCGGCATTAAAGCTGGCAGACGGCCAGTTAAATATTACCGGCGAGACCATTGCAACCATTCTTTCCTGTATCGTGATCATGGTATGCCTGATGGCATTTATTAACCGTACAAGAGCAGGACAGGCTATGTTAGCTGTTTCAGAAGATAAGGGTGCGGCAACCTTAATGGGTATCAATGTAAACGGAACCATTGCTTTAACTTTCGCTATCGGTTCTGCACTGGCAGCCATTGCAGGTGTGCTGTTATGCTCCGCTTATCCGTCCTTAACCCCATATACAGGTTCCATGCCAGGTATCAAGGCATTCGTGGCAGCAGTATTTGGCGGTATCGGATCCATCCCAGGCGCTTTTATCGGAGGCGTTCTCTTAGGTGTGATCGAGATCCTTTCCAAGGCGTATATTTCTTCCCAGCTTTCAGATGCCATCGTGTTCTCAGTACTGATCATTGTACTGTTAGTAAAACCCACCGGTATTCTTGGCAAGAAGATCAGTGAGAAAGTGTAGGTGCGGGTATGAAAAGTAAAGCAAAGCAGAAGACATTTATCAACAATATGATCACATATGCCATTGTGGTTGTGGCATATATCGTTGTTCAGATCTTAATGGGCACCGGACATATGTCCAGCCTGATGAAAGGACTTTTAGTTCCTTTCTGTATCTATGTTATTATGGCAGTTTCCTTAAACCTGACAGTAGGTATCCTGGGTGAGTTAAGCCTTGGACACGCAGGTTTTATGTGCGTAGGCGCTTTCGCCGGAGCGTTGTTCTCCAAGTGCATGAAGGGCTCTATGAATCCGACGGTTTCTCTGATCATTGCAGTAATCATCGGAGCGGTAGTAGCAGCTGTTTTCGGTATTCTCATCGGTATCCCGGTACTCCGATTAAAAGGTGACTACCTGGCTATCGTAACTCTGGCGTTTGGTGAGATCATTAAAAATATCATCAATGCTGTATATCTGGGAAGAGATGGTTCCGGCTTCCATATTTCTTTAAAAGACTCCATGTCCTTAAATATGGATGCAGACGGCGAAGTGCTGATCAAGGGTGCCCAGGGTATTACCGGTACACCTCAGGCAGCAACTTTTACCATTGGTGTGATCCTGGTACTGATCACTTTATTTATTGTAATGAACCTGGTCAATTCCCGTACAGGCCGCGCTATCATGGCTATCCGCGATAACCGTATTGCAGCAGAGTCTATTGGTATCAACATCACAAAATATAAACTGATGGCATTCAGTATTTCCGCAGGTCTTGCTGGCGTGGCAGGTGTTCTCTATGCACACAACCTGACAACACTGACCGCTCTGCCAAAGAACTTTGGTTATAACATGTCCATTATGATCCTGGTTTATGTAGTTCTTGGCGGTATCGGAAGCATCCGCGGTTCTGTGATCGCTACCGTTATCCTGTATCTCCTTCCAGAGATGCTCCGAGGACTGAGCAATTACCGTATGCTGATGTACGCCATCGTGCTGATCTTAGCGATGCTGTTTAACTCTGCACCTCAGTTTGTAGTTATTCGTGAGAGAATGTTTGCAGCATTAAAGGGAAATAAGAAACCGGCAAAGGAGGCAAAATAATATGGCATTACTGGAAGTAAAGAATTTAAGTATATCCTTTGGCGGCTTAAAGGCAGTTGATAATTTCCATATCAACATTGAAAAGGGACAGCTGTATGGACTGATCGGACCAAACGGTGCCGGAAAGACCACCATTTTCAACCTTCTTACAGGTGTATATAAGCCAAATGCAGGAAGTATCGTTTTAGACGATGTAAATATTACCGGAAAAAGTACCATTGAGATTAATCAGGCCGGTATTGCAAGAACCTTCCAGAATATCCGTCTTTTCAAGGATATGTCCGTTCTTGATAATGTAAAGGCAGGACTTCACAATCATCATAAATATTCTACAGTAGAAGGTATTTTCCGTCTTCCGAGATATTTTAAGATTGAAAAAGAGATGGACGAAGAGGCCATGAACCTGTTAAAGGTATTTGACCTGGATAAGGAATGTGATTTTAAGGCTTCCAACTTACCTTATGGTAAGCAGAGAAAGTTAGAGATCGCAAGAGCCCTGGCAACAGAGCCAAAGCTCCTTCTGTTAGATGAGCCGGCAGCGGGCATGAACCCTAACGAGACAGCAGAACTGATGGATACCATCCGTTTTGTACGTGACAATTTTAACATGACTGTACTTCTTATTGAGCATGATATGAAGCTGGTAAGCGGTATCTGCGAGAAGCTGACCGTTTTAAACTTCGGACAGGTCTTAAGAGAAGGCGCTACCAGTGATGTACTGCATGATCCGGAAGTTATCAAGGCATATCTGGGTGAATAAGGAGGAGAGATAGTATGGCAATGCTTGAAGTAAAAGACCTGGAAGTATACTATGGTGTGATCCAGGCTTTAAAGGGAATCTCCTTTGATGTAGACCAGGGAGACATTGTAGCGCTGATCGGTGCCAATGGTGCAGGAAAGACCACCACTTTGCATACCATTACCGGCCTGTTAAACGCAAAAGCAGGAAAGATCATTTACGAGGGAAAAGACATTACCCACATTCCGGGCTATAAGCTGGTAAGTATGGGAATTGCCCATGTTCCGGAAGGACGCCGTGTATTTGCGACCCTTTCTGTTTTACAGAACCTGATGATGGGCGCTTATACCCGCAGGGATAAAAATGAGATCGAAGAAACATTAAAGATGATCTATAAACGTTTCCCACGTCTGGAAGAGAGAAAGAATCAGTTAGCAGGAACCTTATCCGGCGGCGAGCAGCAGATGCTTGCTATGGGCCGTGCTCTTATGAGCCATCCGAAGGTAATGGTATTAGATGAGCCGTCTATGGGACTTTCACCTATTTATGTAAATGAGATCTTTGATATTATCCAGCAGATCAACAAAGACGGCACTACGGTCCTTTTAGTAGAGCAGAACGCAAAGAAAGCACTTTCTATTGCTAACAAGGCATATGTTCTGGAAACAGGAACCATTGCCCTTTCCGGCGATGCAAAAGAACTGATGAATAACGACCGTGTAAAGAAGGCTTATTTAAGCGAATAAAGATCATACCCTCTTGCATATGTTATATAAACGTGCAAGGGGGTATTTTTATGGACAATTTTAATGTATACAAGGATATTCAGGCCAGAACAAAGGGAGAGATCTACATCGGTGTGGTGGGACCGGTGCGTACAGGAAAGTCTACCTTTATCAAGCGTTTTATGGAGCTGGCTGTGCTTCCGGCTATGGAAGATGAAAGTCTAAAGGCAGTAAGTACCGATGAACTTCCCCAGAGCGCAGGGGGAAAAACGGTGATGACAACGGAACCGAAATTTATCCCCAAAGAGGCGGTGCAGATCACTTTGGGAGACGGGATCCAGGCGAAAGTGCGCCTCATCGACTGTGTAGGCTATATGGTAGACGGGGCTGCAGGCCATGTGGAAAATGGGGAAGAGCGGATGGTGAAAACGCCCTGGTCTGAAAAAGAAATCCCCTTTACCCAGGCGGCCCAGATCGGCACCAGGAAAGTCATAGGGGATCATTCTACCATTGGCATTGTAGTGACTACGGACGGCTCTGTTGGGGAATTAAAGCGCTCTGCCTATATAGATGCGGAAAAACAGACTGTAGATGAATTGAAAAAGCTGGGGAAGCCATTTATCCTTCTTTTAAATTCTACGAAACCCTATTCAGATGAAACCTTAAAGCTGGCAGAACAGCTGGCAGCTGATTATGGGGTGACAGTTCTTCCCGTCAGCTGCGAGCAGCTGAAAAAAGAAGATATTTTCCATATTCTGGAAAGTGTTTTAAAAGAATTTCCTGTTACGCAACTGGATTTTCATATTCCCAAATGGCTGGAAGTCCTTCCGGCTACCCACTGGCTTAAAACCCAGGTGATCGATATGGCAAGGGAACTTTTAAAGAAAGTCAGCCACATGAAAGATGCAGCTTCTCAGATAAAGACATTTGGCGGCTCATCAGGACCTGTGGAAAAGATCACGATCGAAAAAATGGAAATGGCAGACGGTACCGTATCCTTACAGGTACAGATGGATGACAGCTATTATTATCAGATATTAAGCGACTATGTAGGACTGCCTATAGAAGGTGAGTACCAGCTGATGCAGACTTTAAGCACTTTAGCAGGTATGCAGAAAGAGTATGATAAAGTAAAAGAGGCCCTGGCCCAGGCCAGATTAAAGGGATATGGGGTCATGATGCCTCAGAAAGATGAGATATTATTAGATGAACCGGAAGTGATACGTCATGGAAATAAGTACGGCGTGAAAATGAAGGCCCAGGCGCCCTCTGTAAACCTGATCCGGGCCCAGATCGAGACCGAGATCGCTCCTATTGTGGGAAGCGAGCAGCAGGCAAAGGACCTGATCGCATACATAAAATCCAGTTCCAAAGACAGTGAAGAAGGCATCTGGAATGCCAATATCTTCGGCAAATCCATTGAACAGATCGTAGAAGACGGCATCCAGGCCAAGATCTCCCAGATGACCGATGAGTGCCAGCAGAAATTGCAGGATACACTGCAGAAGATCATTAATGACAGTAATGGGGGGATGATCTGTATTATCATATGACACACCAGGGGACAAAACTCAAAAATCCGATGCAAGCTTGCTTGCAAGAGGATTTTCGAGCTTGGGACCCGGTGGCATATGCGTAGTAAGCGACATTATCAGAAAACTTGTCTAATTTATGCAAAATAACTGAAAAAGTTTGCAAATAAACATGCAAATGTGCTATACTAGAGTCAGCAAAAACGAGACCCTTATAATAACAATAAAAAGGGGCAACAGAGGGGAGAATGCTTATGAAACTGACCTTTATCGGAGCAGACCATGAAGTTACAGGCAGCTGTCATTTTCTGGAAGTAGGAGATACAAAAGTCCTTATTGACTGTGGTATGGAGCAGGGGAACAATCCTTACCAGAATGCGGAACTTCCGGTCAGTTACAGCGACATTGACTACGTATTTCTGACCCACGCCCACATTGACCATGCAGGCATGCTTCCCTGGATCTATGCCAGAGGATTTAAGGGGCAGATCATAACCACCTATGCGACTGCAGACCTGTGTGGCATTATGCTTCGGGACAGTGCCCACATTCAGGAGATGGAGGCAGAGTGGCGCAATCGTAAAGCACGCAGAGCCGGCAAAACAGAGGTAGAAGCCCTTTATACCATGCAGGATGCAGAAGGAGTTCTGGGCCATTTTGAAGGTGTGGCTTATGGACAGAAGTTTAAATTAAACGAAAACATCACCCTGCGTTTTACGGATGTAGGCCATCTTCTTGGTTCAGCCTCTATTGAGATCTGGGCGACAGAAGGGGATGAACAGCGAAAGATCGTCTTTTCCGGTGATATCGGAAACAAGAATAAACCGCTGATCCGGGATCCCCAGTATATTTCTGACGGCGATTATGTAGTGATGGAGTCCACCTATGGAAACCGCTATCACAAAAAGGGCGAAGACCATGTAGTAGGTCTGGCCCGTATCATCCAGCAGACCTTAGACCGCCAGGGCAATGTAGTGATCCCGGCCTTTGCAGTAGGCAGGACCCAGGAACTTCTTTATATGATCCGCCATATTAAGGAAGAAAAGCTGGTTACCGGTCACGATGGCTTCCAGGTATATGTGGATAGCCCGTTGGCAGTAGAAGCTACCCATGTATTTAAGCAGAATATGGTGGAATGCTATGACGAGGAGACAAAGGCGTTGGTAGAACGGGGTATCAACCCAATTGATTTCCCGGGATTAAAGCTTTCCGTTACCAGTGAAGAGTCAAAAAATATCAACTTTGATATGACCCCGAAGGTGATCATTTCCGCAGCAGGTATGTGTGATGCCGGCCGTATCCGCCACCACTTAAAACATAATCTGTGGAGGGAAGAATGCAGTGTGGTATTTGCCGGATACCAGGCAGAAGGAACCTTAGGCCGTCTGCTTCAGGATGGTGCCCCTGCTGTAAAGATCTTTGGTGAAGAGATCGATGTGAAGGCGCATATTGAGACTTTGGATGGTATCAGCGGCCATGCAGACAGAGACGGCCTTCTTACCTGGGCTGCAGCCTTTGAACAAAAGCCCAAATATGTATTTGTAGTACATGGAAATGACGAGTCCTGTGAGTCTCTTACGGATGCTTTAAATACCCAGCTTGGCCTTACAGCAAAAGCACCTTATTCCGGTTCGGAATTTGACCTGATAAAGGGTGTATGGATCAAGGAGACCGAGCCTGTTCCGGTAGAGGCAGAAACTCAGGCAACCAGAAAGGCAACAGGCGTTTACACCAGACTGGTGGATGCAGGACAGATGCTTATGGATGTGATCGCACGCAACCAGGGCGGGGCAAATCAGGATCTGACCCGTTTTACAGAGCAGATATTAGCTCTTTGCGAAAAATGGAACCGATAAACAACAGGAGTACAGAGAAAAATGACAGAAGTAAAGATCTACACAGATGGATCAGCAAGAGGAAATCCAGACGGACCGGGAGGTTATGGAGTGGTCATGCATTATGTGGATAAAAATGGCCAGTTACATGAAAAGACCTTATCTGCAGGTTACAAAAAGACCACCAATAACCGTATGGAGTTAATGGCAGCCATAGCAGGCTTGGAAGCTTTAAATCGCCCCTGTAAGATCGAGCTGTATTCAGACTCGAAATATCTTACAGATGCCTTTAACAAAAACTGGATCAGCGGCTGGATCGCCAAAGGCTGGAACCGGGGCAAAAGCGGACCGGTGAAAAACATTGACCTGTGGAAGCGCCTTTTAAAGGCAAAAGAGCAGCATCAGGTCACATTCATCTGGGTAAAAGGCCATGCCGGACATCCACAGAATGAGCGGTGTGACCAGCTGGCTACTACAGCGGCAGACGGAAATAATTTAATAGAAGATGAGGGCTTATCCTTATGATCCATGGGGCTGTTTCAACACAGCCCCAATTTTTACGCAAATCTTACAAAATATTACTCCTTTCGAATTTGTATTCACAAGCACCTGATTTTGTGGTACTGTATGACTGGAAAACATTACTCTTTATCAGGGATGTGAAAGAATGAAAGACAGAAGGATATGGGTCATCATCGGTTGTATCCTGGTAGTAGGGATCGCCATTACTAGCTATACAAGTTCCGTTGTAAAAAAAGTCCCACAGGAACAGAAAATACAGGTTCTTTCTGAGACCACGGCTGAAACAGCAGTGGATAGTGACTCTGCGCCTTTGCAGGCAGTCCCCCGGGAAGCACAGGCAAAAATGAAAGCAGGTGATCCGGAACAGACAGAGGCAGCGGGTGCCGGGATACGTTCTGAGAAAGAAACAGAAGCCAGGACGGCAGAGGAAACAGAAGAAAGCAATTCCTCAGAAGATCAGGTGCAGGTCCAGGCGGCAGATCCTCCGGATGAAGGTTTGGAGCCGATTTTACATGATGCAGAACCGGAACAGGAAAGCTATACAGACCGCCTGAGAAACTTAGACAGCCAGATCCAGAAAATGCAGGAACAGGAAACAGACTCCAATGTTTATTCCGCTAAAACTTCTGCAGAAACCCAGTTGAAAATGTGGGATGGGGAATTAAGCACTGTATACAATGCATTATTAGAAGCCCTTCCCCAGGAAGAGGCCCAAAGCCTTGCAAATGAGGAAAGAGACTGGCTGAAAAAAAGAGAGTCAGACGCAGCTGACAGCTCCGGAAAAAGCGGAAACAGTTTAAGTTATGCCTCAAGCATGGTCAATCAGACCAGAGAGAGGGCCTATGAGCTGGCAAAACGGTGTGATGCACTGGCAGAAGAAAATTAAATAGAGATCTGTTACAATGAAAAAATGACTCTGGACATAGTTCCGGAGTCATTTTCTCTTGCTAATTCAGCGCTTATATGGTAAAATTCCGATTATGAGTTTATATACATGGTTTGTTTTAGGAGGGCATTCACAGGCGAAGTCTGTTCTGCCCGGATTTTTGCTGTCCTGAAATATTTACTGAAAAACCCTAAATCAAATTTATATAATGGAGGAAGAAAAAAGTGAAACAACCACAGTACCGCGGAGTGAACGAGCTGCGCCGTATGTTCCTTGAGTTCTTTGAGAGCAAGGGTCATCTGGCTATGAAGAGCTTTTCACTTGTACCGCATAATGATAACAGCCTTCTGCTGATCAACTCCGGTATGGCACCTTTAAAGCCTTACTTTACCGGACAGGAGATCCCGCCAAGAAGAAGAGTGACCACCTGCCAGAAATGTATCCGTACAGGTGATATTGAAAATATTGGAAAGACCGCACGTCACGGTACTTTCTTTGAGATGTTAGGAAACTTCTCTTTCGGTGATTACTTCAAGACAGAAGCGATCCACTGGTCCTGGGAATTCTTAACAGAAGTAGTCGGACTGGATCCAGACCGTCTGTATCCATCTGTTTACCAGGATGATGATGAAGCATTTGATATCTGGAACAAGGAGATTGGTATTGCACCAGAGAGAATTTTCCGTTTTGGTAAGGAAGACAACTTCTGGGAGCATGGTTCAGGTCCTTGCGGCCCATGTTCTGAGATCTACTACGACAGAGGCGAAAAGTACGGCTGCGGCAAGCCAGGATGTACCGTAGGCTGCGAGTGCGACCGTTACATCGAAGTATGGAACAACGTATTCAGCCAGTTTGATAATGACGGTCATGGCCATTATTCCGAACTGAAGCAGAAGAACATTGATACAGGTATGGGTCTGGAGCGTCTGGCAGTTGTTGTCCAGGATGTAGACTCCCTGTTTACTGTAGATACCAACAAGGCTCTGTTAGACAGAGTATGTGCTCTTTCTAACAAGGAATACCAGAAAGACCATGAGACCGATGTTTCTCTTCGTATTGTTACAGACCATATCAAGTCCTGTACCTTCATGATCTCTGACGGTATCATGCCTTCTAATGAAGGAAGAGGCTATGTTCTGCGCCGTCTGCTGCGTCGTGCGGCACGCCACGGAAGAAAGCTTGGCATCGAAGGCAAGTTCCTTGCAGAGCTTTCCAAGACTGTTATCGAACTTTCCAAGGACGGATATCCGGAACTGGAAGAGAAACAGTCCATGATCTTTAAGGTACTGACGGAAGAAGAAGATAAGTTCAACAAGACCATTGACCAGGGTCTTGCTATCTTAGCTGAAATGGAAGATGCTATGGCAGCTGCCGGTGAGAAGACTCTTTCCGGTGAGAATGCATTTAAGCTGTATGATACTTATGGTTTCCCTGTAGACCTGACCAAGGAGATCCTGGAAGAAAAGGGCTGCACCGTTGATGAAGAAGGCTTCGCAGCAGCTATGAAGGAGCAGAAGGATAAGGCTCGTAAGGCTCGTAAGACTACCAACTACATGGGCGCAGATGTAACTGTATATCAGTCTATTGACGCTGCGATCACCTCTGAGTTTGTAGGATATGATAAATTAGATGTAGACTCCAAGATCTCTGTTCTGACTACAGAAGATGAGATCGTAGAAGCTTTAACAGATGGCCAGAGAGGAACCATTATCGCAGACCAGACCACATTCTACGGAACCATGGGCGGCCAGCAGGGCGATAAGGGTACCATCCACAGTGCAAACGGTGAATTTAAGGTAGAAGAGACCATTCATTTACAGGGCGGAAAGATCGGCCATGTAGGTGTTATGACTAAGGGAATGTTAAGCGTTGGCGAGACAGTTACCTTATCTGTATGCCCGAAGAACCGTGCATTAACAAGCAAGAACCACAGTGCTACCCACTTACTGCAGAAGGCACTGCGTACTGTATTAGGAAGCCATGTAGAACAGGCTGGTTCCTATGTAGATGCAGGACGTCTCCGTTTTGACTTTACCCATTTCTCTGCTATGACTCCAGAGGAGATCAAAAAGGTAGAGGATATTGTAAATGAAGAGATCCAGGCTGCGCTTCCAGTTGTAACAGAAGTTATGACTTTAGATGAAGCAAAGAAGACCGGTGCTATGGCACTGTTTGGTGAGAAGTACGGCGAAAAGGTACGCGTTGTAAAGATGGGAGATTTCTCCACAGAGCTTTGCGGTGGTACCCATGTAGCAAATACAAGCACCATCGGATACTTCAAGATCTTTTCTGAGGCAGGTATCGCAGCCGGCGTAAGACGTATTGAGGCTCTTACCTCTGACGGTCTGATGAAGCATTATGCAGAAGTTGAAGCAGAGCTTCACGAAGCAGCTAAGGCAGCTAAGACAACTCCTGCAGCTCTTACAGCTAAGATCCAGTCCCTGTTAGACGAGATCAAGGCATTAAACTCTGAAAATGAGAAGTTAAAGAGCAAAATGGCAAATGACTCCTTAGGCGATGTATTAAGCCAGGTAAAAGAAGTAAATGGCGTTAAGGTACTTGCTTCCAAAGTAGCTGATGTAGATATGAACGGTCTTAGAAATCTGGGTGATCAGTTAAAGGATAAGATCGGTGAAGGTGTGGTTGTGATCGCTTCCGTTATGGACGGAAAAGTAAGTCTGATGGCAACTGTAACAGATGAGGCTCAGAAGAAGGGCGCTCATGCAGGCAACCTGATCAAGGCTATTGCTGGTCTTGTAGGTGGTGGCGGCGGCGGCCGTCCAAACATGGCTCAGGCAGGCGGAAAGAACCCGGCTGGTATTGAAGAAGCCTTAAAGAAAGCCGTAGAAGTAGTAGAAGAACAGACCAAATAAGCCTGTTTGAATAAAAAGTGCAAAAAACGCAGAAAAATATAAAATTTTTCTTGACGTATGGGAATTTTATGCTATAATCATAGCAGTGCTAAAAATACCCAAACAGTTGTATTATGCACAATTACACAACTGGAGGGAGGTTAGGTGTGAGCGATGTCAAACGTAATTGTTAAAGATAACGAGAGCTTAGACAGTGCTTTACGCAGATTTAAAAGAAACTGCGCAAAGGCTGGCATTCAGCAGGAAATTCGTAAAAGAGAGCATTACGAGAAGCCAAGCGTAAGACGTAAGAAAAAGTCTGAAGCTGCTCGTAAGCGTAAGTACAACTAATTCTCGCACGGAATTGGTTCACTTGAAGTAAAATAAATCGGCCGGTCGTCAGGTTTGCCTGATGGACCGGCTGTTTTATTTTGTATAAAGTTTTGATTTATGCCCCGCCATCTGACGGGGCATGCTTAGCTATTTTACTTCTTTTAAGTCACATCTCGGTGAAGCTACCAGGGAGTAGTTAGTATGATAGATTACAAATCCCGGTGCAGCTCCTGCCACTTTCTTAATGTTCTTCTTCTGGATGTAGTCGATCTCAACCTTATCATTTTCACGGCCTTTGGAATAATAAGCTGCTAAAGCACCAGCTTCTTCAAAGACCCGGTCTGGCAGATCTGCCTGCCCATTACTCTTTACGATCGCATGGGAGCCTGGAATACCTTTTGCGTGGAACCACCAGTCGTTGCCGCTTGCCACTTTGAAAGTAAGCTCTTCGTTCTGATAGTTGTTCTTTCCTACGAAAATATCATATCCGTCAGAAGAAATATAATGGAAAGGCTTGCTTGTGATCTTTGGCCGCTTTTCGTTGGCACGGCGTTTCTTCACATAACCAAATTCCATTAATTCTTCCTTGATCTGCACCAGATCATTTTCCTCTAAGGCAATATCAAGGGCAGAACTTACAGACTCCAGATGGTCAACTTCGGCTTTGGTTTCCATGGTCAGCTGGCTTAAGGCTTCATAAGTACGTTTTAATTTATTATACTTGTCAAAATGCTTCTGGGCATTCTCACGGGCTGTCAGCTGCGGGTCTAATGGGATCGTGATCTCTTCATTATCATAATAATTAATACAGTTAAAAGATTTTTCCCCACCCTTTAACTCGTAACCATAGGTGTTTAACAGTTCTCCGTAGATCCTGTATTTTTCACGCTTTTCGGTATCTTTTAACTGCTTTAACTGCAGGTCGTATTTTTTGCAGCTGCGCTCTAAGGCAGTCTGAACAATACGGCGCAGGTCAGAAGATTTCTGACGGATACGGGTAATGGTATCTCTGGAGGCGTAATAATTTTCCAGGAGAGTACTTATAGACTCAAACGTTTCCCTGCGGTATCCCTTTCCTTCATAGCAGGTCAGGGGAACAGAAGCATATTCTACAGGTGTATCCCCGTCATATACAACGGCAGGGCTGAAACGTCCTTCTTTGACATCCTCCATCATCAGCTGGAAAGTATGATACAGATGAGTCAGTTCCGGGTCCGTCAGTTCGCCGGCGCTTCGGTCGGAGTCGATGGAAGCCAGATGGCAAAGTTCCTCCGCAACAATAGGGCTGATGCCGGTAAGGTGACCGTATAATGCCTTCTGCACAGAAGTAGGAGAGGATAAAATACAGCTGCGGAACACAGTTTCTGTAATGGTCAGAGGATTTTCCTTTGCAATGGTCTGTGGAATAAAATATTCCCGTCCCGGAAGCACTTCACGCACAGAACTCATGCTGGCAGATACATGCTTGATACTGTCAATGATGGTTCCATCTTCCTTACAGAAAATAATATTACTGTGTTTTCCCATGATCTCTACGATCAGGCGCTTTTTACACAGATCCCCCAGCTCATCTAAATGTTCCAGCTCAAACTCTAAAATACGTTCCAGACCCGGCTGCTTTACAGAAACAATGCGGGCGCTGCCAATATGCTTTCTTAAAAGCATACAGAAATTAGGCGCAGTGAGAGGGCTGGTCTTATTATTTGCAGTAAGATAAATAAGAGGAAGACTTGCGCTTGCAGAGATTTGCAGCCGGTAGTTTTCTCTGTTATTTTTTATAGTAATAAGCAACTCGTCCTTTTCCGGCTGGGCGATCTTTGCGATCTTCCCGCCTTCTATGGTATGGGCAAATTCCCATCTTAAGTTTGCTATGGTAATACCGTCAAATGCCATGTATATTCACTCCTGTCGATCAAAAATAGGCAATACTGTATGAAACAGACTGCTCTTATAAGGATACCACATTTTCTTTCATTAGAAAAGTATTACAACAATATGGAAAAACTGCTGTACACTGGAAAAAAATAACCTATAATAAAATGTAAAAGTTCTGTAAATGCTTTCATTAATGCGTATTGGAGGAATTTCCTATGAATAATTTTATACAGCATGTGACAGGGCAGCTGGTGTGGTTGGGAGAACACAGAGGCCTGTTTTTGCTGTTGATCGTAGAATTGTTTGCCGGTGTGTGTTTACTCATCGGTTTTTTTCAGTTAAAGATCAAAAAACAGAATGAAGCCGCAGGGGTGTTTAAAGGCGGTTCTGGATCCTTTGGTGTACCGGGAAACGGAGATCCGGTAATGATACTTCGCTGTAAAGATCTGTATCCTGTATACATAACAGAAAGCTTTGAACAGCAGCTTGACGTTACCGGTGATGACATAAAAACAGATATAGGTATATTTTTGGATAAAGTAGGTTCGGGAAAAGACTGGAAGCTGTGGAAAAAGTATCGTTCCTGGGATGGAAAACAGCCCTTTACTTCGGATTTTTATCTGGAGAGAATGAAAAGCTGGTACAGACTGGAGATTACCCGCAGTAAGGACGGTTTATATGATACATTCCAGTTCCGTGATATAACAGAAGATAAGAAAGAACTGGAAGCTGCAAAAGAACAGTTAAAGATCGCGGAAAGCGTAAGCCAGTCAAAGACAGAATTCCTTTCCAGTATGTCCCATGAGATCCGTACGCCTATGAATGGTATTATTGGTATGCTGACACTGGCACATGGTCAGTTAAGAGGCCATAGTGCTGAAAATTATATTATAAAGGCAGAGCAGCTTTCCAAGTATCTGCTTTCTGTTATCAATGATATTCTGGATATGTCCCGTATTGAGGCAGGAAAGATCGAGCTGGAGAGCAAGCCATTTGAACTTGCGGCGCTGGCAGAAAAGCTGCGTAACATGTTCCAGAAAAACGTAGAAGCCAAAGGCGTGGCATTCTATGTGGAAATGAAAGATGTAGATGTAAAATACATAGTTGGCGATGAATTGCGTATTTCCCAGATCCTGGTAAACTTTTTATCCAATGCCCAGAAGTTTACAGAAAAAGGAGAGATCCGTGTTACATTCCGCCAGCTTCAGAAAGAAAATGGCAAAGTAAGCCTGATGTTCCGTGTTCATGATACAGGAAAAGGTATGGATGCTAAATTTATCAGCCGTATTTTCAAGCCTTTTGAACAGGAAAGCCAGGATATCACCAAACAGTACGGTGGATCCGGTCTTGGTATGTCTATTACAGACCGTCTGGTCCATCTGATGGGCGGTGAGATCGTCATTGACAGTATGCTTGGCAAAGGCTCTGATTTCAGCGTATATCTGACACTTCCGATCGCAGAAGTTTCTGAGATAGAAACAGAACAGGAAGACGAGACAGGAACAGACTTCACCTTTAACGGATGCCACATCCTTATGGCAGAAGATAATGAGATCAACGCGGAGATCGCAGTCAGCATTCTGGAAAATGAGGGTGCTAAAGTCGATGTAGCTGTAAACGGTAAAGATGCTGTGGAAAAATATGCAGCTTCTGCACCGGGAACTTATAACTTTATCCTTATGGATATCCAGATGCCGGTGATGAACGGCCGTGATGCGGCAAAACAGATCCGGAGTATGGATCGAAAAGATGCTGGAGAGATACCTATCTTTGCTCTTTCTGCAGATGCCTTTGTAGAAGATCAGAGACTTTCTGCTATGAGCGGTATGAATGGTCACTTTACGAAACCGATTGATTTTGAAGAGATGCGTGTGCAGATCGGCAAGATATTAAAAGGACGGAGAAAATATTGAAAAAGCAAAAGAAAAATATGGGCAGTCTTATAAAAAAAGCAGGTGTAAAAGGGATGGCAGCAGGTGCTGTATCCCTGGTCCTTGTTGCAGGCGGCTTTCATGTTTTATGGGAAGATTATCAGAGGGGTAACCTGTTTAAGCCGGAACTGTTTGTAAAAAACAGGGAATTGCAGGGTAACCAGATCATGTTCCCGGAGAAAGAAAATATACAGCAAAATGGAAATGACCCGGGAGAAAATGACAATAAAAAACTGGAGCATGACCCGGAGGCAAAGGATCCCTATGGTCAGGAAAAGAAAAACGAAGCTGCCTATGAACTGGCCAATAACCAGATGGAAGCAGATCCGGAAAGTGCCAGAAACATTTTCTCAGATCCTTCCTTTGATTATGCAGGAGGCACAGGCGGTACAAACTGGGCTCCCGAAGGACAGAGTGTAGTCCTGGCGCCGGATGCCCAGGAAAAGGTCAACCTTCCGGCAGGACATTCTGGTCTGACTACACCGTTTTCGTCGCACAGGTCGTAAAATTCCTGGGCATGCTGGTAGTGGGCCAGGCGCAGGGTGTTGGCCCCCAGCTCCCGGATGATCTCCATATCCTGCTTGTGGTGCTCGCGGGTCAAAGCGTTGCCCACGCCCTTGCAGTCCTGGTGCCGGGCGCCACCCCGGAGGGGGTAGCTTCGGCCATTCAGAATGAAGCCCTTTTGCGGATCGATCTTGTAGTTCCGGCAGCCAAAGCGGGTGGAGACGCGGTCGCCGCTGGGCAGGGTGACCGTGGCGGTGTACAGGTAGGGATCGTCCACACCGTCCCACAGATGGACATTCTCAATGGTGAATTCCGCCTTGGCGTAACCATCCACGCTGGGGACGGTTTTGCTCTGCCCGTCCACGGTGACGGTCACTTTTTCCCCGTTCTGCCAGGTTTCCACGGTGAGGGCTGCGGATTTCGTTTCCAGGTTTACAATGGGGGTGACCTTGATGCCTGAGGTGCCACAGTAGCCCAGTTCAAAGTGGGAGGCAGGAACGATGATCAGGTTCACATCCCGGTACAGTCCGCCGTAGAAGGTGAAGTCCGCCTTCTGGGGATAGACCCGGTCGTTGCTGGAGTTGTCCACCCGAACCTCAACGGTGTTTTCGTCCTTTAATTCCGGAAGCTTGATCCGGAAGGTGCTGAAGCCGCCCTCGTGGTGGCAGAGGGCTTCCCCGTTGACCGAGACGTCCGCCGTATAGGCTGCGCCCTTGAATTCCAGCCAGGCTTCCTCGCCGGGATTCAGCGCAGGCTTGGGGAACTGCTTGGTGTAACGGCAGGCGCCCCGGTAGTAATCGTCGCCGCCGTCCTGGCCGTCTACTGCGTTCCAGGTGTGGGGCAGGGTGACGGGTTCGTCCTTTCCCTGCTTGGTAAAAAGCCAGCCCTCATTGAATGAAACAATTGTGCGCATAAACTTTCCTCCTGAACGTTTGTATAAATTGGCAATATCCAAAGGGTTTCCGGTATGATAAAATATCCTTATCAAAACAGTAGTGGTGCAGATGATGATACAGAAACTATTTAAAGATTTGGAGAAACGCATGGGTGTAGAGGAATTCAAAGACCTGTTGTTATGCTGCGGCAACATCTACCTCTGGAAATTAGACTCCGGCGGCAATTTGCTACAAAGCAACTGCCCCGACGAAGCGGTTTTGGGCACAGCGTTTGAACTGCTCGGCTGTAAACAGCGCATCGTAGACTACGGCAGCAGCCACAGCCGCCCGATTTCGCTGAGAACCGTTCCCGGCCTGGTTTGGTATGCCGCTTTTGAGCGTGAGAACGGAGCGTTAAAGTTTATCTACGCGGTGGGGCCGGTATTTTACAATGACATCTCGGCAGCAGCGATTGAAAGCGGCATTCGGGGAATCTCAAAGGACAAGATCAGCGCGGAATGGAATACCCATTTTCGGAACGCAATCCGGAATATTCCCCTGATGCAGTGCACCGTTATGATGCTCTTGGTCCTGATGCTCCACTACTGCATTACAGGGGAGCGTCTTCAAATCAGTGATATCGACGCGGAGATCAATATCCCAATCCCAGAGATTTCACGAAAGCAGCCTTCCCACGACCGTTATCAGGTTTGGTCGGCGGAACAGGCCCTTCTGCAAGCCGTTCAGAACGGCGATCTGGATTATAAGCAGGCTTTGTCAGACGTTATGCGGCTGAGCACCGGTGTCAACGTGAACGGCAAAACCGCTCTGGCAAAGAGTAAGATTTCCATTATTGTGTTCGTATCCATCGTCTGCCGCGCGGCGGTGGAGGGAGGGCTGTCACCGGAAGAGGCCTATGGTTTGGGTGACAGCTATATTCAGATGGTGGAATCGATCGAAAACCCCTCCGATCTTGAGCCCCTTGCCATGTCCATGTATGATGATTTTGTACGCAGAGTCCATAACAACCGGACCAACCCAAAGTATAGCCGAGAAATCCAGAAGTGCTGTGACTATATCGAAATGCATCTGGGTCAAAAGCTTACAGCGGAGGTGCTGGCGGAGCGGACGGGATATGCCATGTACTATCTGACGAAGAAGTTCAAAGAGGAAACCGGCTTCACCGTCCGGAATTATGCGAAATATGCCCGGATGGAACGGGCCAAAATTCTGCTCAGCAGCACAAAGCTGTCTGTTGAAGACATATCGGCTCAGTTGGGCTTCGGCTCCCGCAGCCATTTCAGCCGGGAATTTCACGATATTGTAGGCAGCACGCCCATTGCGTATCGAAAGCGAAATACAAATGAATGATACGAAATCGGCAGGCCATTTTACTATGAAAGCTCCGTATTCATAGTAGGCAACCTCTAAAAACTACTTTTTGGTGTTTTGGGCGAGAGATTTTGACACAAGCGAAAGAATGGAAAATGCGGGAATACTGGATGTATTTCCCATTTTTCATACTGCACGATTGGGGCAAAAGATCCGCCGAAGCCCGCTGTCCCCACCCAGCGGTGTTGCCTTAAGTCAAGAATCGGCATGATTGGCTTCGGTTTCGTGAGATGAACTTCTTTGAAGGCAAATGGATTGAATGCTCAGTTCCTTGGATCCATGATAACGCAAAATCAGAGGCTGAATGCCAGACTGAAAACGGCATGGGATCTCCATCTCCATCCATGTGCGGGAGGGTTTGATCAAAGTAGGAATTTCTCCATGCTCCCCCAATACGGTTATCTTTGCCCTTCCGCTGGTTTTGTAACGCAGAATCAGGACATACTCCCCCGCGGCTAGATGAAAGTATTTGTATACAATCCGGGCTCTATTGGTCGCGACAACGATCTGCTGTCCGTCTTCGCAGGTGATATGCGGGATCTTCGCACTGGAAACACCGTTTCCGATATGGGGCATTTTTCCGCTATACAGATTGCAGCAGATAGACGCCGGATATGTGCGGTTCGATTCCAATGGCCCGCAAAAACCCTGTGAAGTAATTTCCACTTGAGGAATCCTCCCGTCAGGCAGAATCTCAACAGGTTCCGCGCATGCCTGCCGGGAATAACCGCTTTTATGGGTGTTGCGGTGGTAGAAAACATACCATTTTCCGCGAATACACTCGATACTGCCGTGATTGGTACCCGTGGCGTTCAGCCTGTCCCGATCTTTGCGGCCTTCATAGCCCACATCGCCATTGGAAACGATGGTTCCGCCGTAGGTAAAGTCTCGGTCCGGGTAAGCGCTTGTGGCATAGCAAAGCTCATGGCCCTTGATAGAGGAATAAATGAAATAATAGGTGCTCCCGAGCTTCCGGATTGAGCTTCCCTCAAAGAAAGGATGCTTTTCAAAGGAGGTTCCCTTCACACGACTGGGCATAACATGGATAGGCTGCGATTGAATCGTCAGCATATCATCCGCCAGCTCCACATGATTCGCGCCCATGACGCCATCCGGATCGGATTGGATTTCCTCCACACTTTTGCCAAACATATTGCTTTCCACCTTGTGGAAAATAGGATCCAACAGCTTTCCACGCTCATGGAACGGATACCATGTGCCATAGTAGAGCCGAATGGTGCCATTGTCATTGATCAGCGCCGGATCAAAGGTGACGAATTTCAACATGGGGCTGCCGTCTGGATTGCGAACACAGCCATAATATTCATAGTTTCCGTCGGGGGTATCGCAGACGGCAACGCTGATCTGCTGGCCGTAGCCGCCCACGCCTTTTTCGCCAGACATACAGTAATAGAGATAAAACCTGCCGCCATTGCCCTGCACCACATCGGGCGCATACATATATTTCAGCTTTTCGCCATACTGCGGGTCCTGATCCGCGCGGTAAGATGTCCCTTTACAGCTCCAACTTTCCAAATTGTCCACCGGGGCGGACCAGAATTCATAGCTGAGCATACAGTAGGTGTCACCGCCGGCTTGATCATGGGAACCGAACAGATACACTCGGTCGCCAAACACATGAGGTTCCCCGTCCGCTATATAGGTATCCAGGGGTAAAAACGGATTTGCCATATTTCTCAACACATCCTTTCCTAAATACCTTGACACGGTATATATTACGATATTCTCGCGGGTGTTGATATTTCAATCCTCGCTTTTTTGTGCTTTTTTTCATCAATATACTTTATAATAGCTAATTTTGTCACGGAAAATCAAAATTAGGAATATATTTTTGATAAGGTGCACTTTATGATATACACAGCGGACGGATTCTCCCGCCCCCCGAAAAATGAATAGGAGGACTCTACTGTGAAATCTAAGGCACCTACCCAAACCGAGACCGACGGTGTTCAGTATCGCCGAGTCTCCAACGCAAGACTTGCGCTTGCGATGACCTCAGCGCTCTCTCTTGCTTGTTTCTTCTCCGCAATTGGCTATGTTAGCTATGCCGCCAACCTGGGCTTCGGGGTCACGATGCTACTGGTCGGCACGATTATGACCGTCGCCCGCCTGTTTGACGGAATTACCGACCCTTTGATTTCCCTGCTGATTGACAAGGTCAACACCCGCTTCGGAAAGATCCGCCTTTTTATAATCATCGGCTGGGCCATTGAAGCTTTCTCTCTGCTGTGCCTTTACAGATGGTTCTGCGGCAAGGGGCACTCTGTGGGCGTGTTCATCCTGTTCTATTTTTTGTATTACATCGGCTATACGTTCCATAACATGGCGAACAATCTCATCTCCCCGGTCATCACCAACGATCCGAAGCAGCGCCCCATGGTAGGCGTTTTCTCTACAATCTATAACTATGTGATTGTAATTGTCTTGTCCATAATCGTCTCTATGGTGCTGCTGCCCCAGTATGGAGATAACTACACCGTGGATCTTCTCTCGAAGACCGCGGTACTGTTCGTGGGTCTCTCGGCAGTCTTTACCGTTCTTGCAATAATTGGCGTCTCCCCCATTGACAAGCCTGAAAATTTCACTTCCGCCCAGGGAAAAAGCCAGTCTATCAAGGGGAAGGATATGCTGGACCTGCTTAAAAACAACAAAGCGCTGCAGTGTTTCATTTTCGCCGCCACCTCGGATAAGCTGGCCATGAATATCGCGGGTCAGTCTGTGATCACCACGCTTCTCTACGGAATTATCATCGGTAATGTGCGTATCGGCGCGATTATGAATATGGTCGCGATCTTCCCTGCTTTGATTTTCTCGGTGTTTGGCGGAAAATACACCGGAAAGCACGGCAGCGCCAAGGGCGTTGCATTCTGGAGCCAGGTCAGTATCTATGTAAACCTTGCCTTTGTGATTGTTCTGCTTTTCGCCGGAACGACCCCGATTGTTGCCTCTGCCCCCCTGCTGATCCTCTTTATCGTTTTGACGATGCTGCAAAACGGACTGAAGGTCGTGGTCAGCACCGCCACCACCTCTATGCTGGCAGATGTGGTGGACTATGAGGCATACCGCTCCGGAAGATACATGCCCGGCGTTGTCGCGGGCGTCTACAGCCTGGTTGACAAGGTGGTGTCCTCCCTCGGCGCCGTGATCGCCACCTTCTGCATCTCTTTGATCGGATATACGGCCACGATTCCCCAGCCCACCGACCCCAAGACGATGCCTGTTGTGATCATGGGAATCCTCGTTGTGTATGTCCTGCCGGTCCTCGGTTGGATCTGCACGCTGATCGCCATGAAAAAGACGCCCATCTCCAAGGAGAAGATGGTTGAGATTCAAAAAACAATTGGAGAGAGAAAGAAAAATGCTGAACAAATCGACGCTTGAATCCTTTGCCGCACCCTGCCCTAAGCAGGGAAAGCTGGAGCTTGTCCATTACACCAGCCGTGCGTACGCGCTGGAAGCGATTTTTGGGGAGAGCCCGATCGCGATGGAAAAGTCCATGTGGGTCTACACGCCCTACGGGTATGATCCATCCAAAAAATACAACGTGCTGTTTCTGATGCACGGCGGCACAGATAATGAGGGCTACTGGTTTGGTCAGGGCCGCTACCGTGGGGATGATGTTCAGAAATACACGGATTACGGTAATATCACGGCAAGCATGATAGATCATCTGATCTATAAGAAGCAAATCGATCCGTTGATCGTTGTCACCCCGAGCTTTGAGGAGGAGGTTGAGCCTTATACGAAGCTCGGAAACCGGGTAGACTCCTATTTTGCCTCCACGCGCTATTTCTGGCTGGAGCTGCGAAACGAGATCATGCCCTATCTGCAAAAGCACTACAGCACCTACGCGGAAAGCGACAACGAGGAAAGCTATCGGAACGCAAGAAAGCATTTCGCCTATGCGGGAGCGTCCCAGGGCTCCATCACCGGCCTTTACTCCATTATGTGCCATTGTCATGATCGCTTTGCCTTTATTGGGTGCTTCTCGGCCGGCGCGATACGGTGTGCTTTCAACGGAAAGGAGCTGTCCGTTGCGCTGGATGAGGAAAAGCTGGCAGAGCTCTGCTCCGCCATCGAGCAGGAACCTCCGGTTTTCTGGTACAACGGGTGCGGGGATGACGATAAGATGTATTCCAGCCATAAGGAAACCTATGACCGTGTGCTGAAAGCTTGTCCTGAGCAACTTCACGAAAATCAAAACTGCCGATTTGTCACCCATGAGGGTGGACAGCACGACTACCGCACATGGAGCGAGGATCTTTTCAACGTGCTGCACCTGTTTTTCACTTAATCGGTTCTCTGAAGAATTCACACGAAGCATTGGAAAGAAACATAACAAGATATGGAACCCAACAGATGAAAGGCAAAATTTTACATACTCTGGAGTTCCCCGGGGATCGCATCCGCCGTTGTCTCTGCCCTGATCGCATATACGACTTTTTATGCAACCGACGTCTTGCAGCTAAACGCCGGACTGGTTGGAACGCTGCTCCTGGTATCTAAATTATTTGACGGAGTTACCGATTTGGTCGCGGCTTTTTTAGTAGACCGTACGAATACAAAGCTTGGACGGGCGAGGCCCTATGATATAACCTACGCGTTGTTCGCGCTTTTCACACTATTTCTGTTTAATACGCCGCGTATGGGCAAAACATTGATGGCCGTTTATGTCTTTGTGATGTACACGCTGATCTTCTCGGTGTTCCAAACCCTGTATTCGTGCGCCAGCACCGTCTATTTGTCGCGCGTTATTGAAACAGACGAAAACCGCGTGAAAGTAAATTCCATTTCCAGCGTGATTAGTGCAGTGATTGCCATCATCGTGGGCATTGCGCTGCCTTTATTGATTGAGGCTGTGGGCACTTCACATGAAAAATGGGGACAGATGGCGATTTATATTTGCGCTCCCTGTGTGGTACTTGCACTTGTCAGGTTGTTCACCATTAAGGAGACAAGCACCCGCGGAATAGCTGCCTCTACAACAATCAATTTGAAGGAAGGCGTCTATCTCCTGTTTCACAATAAGTATGTGCTTATTTATGCGCTGGCACTGCTTCTTACAAATATTGCAACCAATTTCGGCAGTGCAACAACCTATTATTTCAAGTACATTGTGCAGAACCTCGGCCTGATGTCGCTGGTTCAGATTGGGGGAATTGCTGGGCCTGTTGCAATTGCCGCCTTTCCAGCGCTCACAAAGAAACTGGGAATGAAAAAGCTGATGATCGGAGGACTCGGCATTGGCGTGATCGGGAAAATTCTTCCGCTCTTCGGAAAAACCAATATTGTGCTTCTGATGATCTCCTCTGTCCTTTCCATGGTCTCCTATATGCCCCTTTTCGTTTTGGCGCCCAATGTCTTAATGAATTGCATGGACTACGGTGAATGGAAATATCACAAACGAGGAGAAGGAATTTACACCTGTGTCACTGGCTTTTGCAGTAAGGTAGGTGTTGGTTTGGCTGCCGGTATCATCGGGATTGTCACTTCTCTCAGCGGTTATGTCGGAGGAGCTGAGGTTCAAAGTGCCAGTGCTCAAACAGCCATTGTTTCTCTCTATACAATTCTTCCGGCTTTGTTAATGGCGCTGTCCATCGTTGCCATGTACTTCTATAATCTGGATAAAGAGCTGCCAACAGTCCAGAAGGAACTTGCGGAGCGCAGCAGCAGTGGACAAAAGGGCCTCTGATTTTGTTGGTACTGCCTAAAAGATCTCCGGGATGGTATGGGCGACAGAGGAAAAGTCAGCAGCACTCTGACTGCCGCCTATATAGTAGTCACCAGAATAGAAGTATTGGATAGTCATAGGCAGTCCTCCTTAATTTGTTCTGCCTGTATTGTATCGATCCTGCTTATGGATGTCGAACTTGCCGCTTCCATTTTTTTCCGCGTCAAATGGCGTATTATATTCAAAAAGCAATGTATTTGCAATAAATCCCGGCTCAAAAGGCCGGGATTTTATCATGCAGAATATATGGTACTCCTCACTTGGCTCACACATAGGATAGAAAACGGCGTGGAAGCAAATGTGTTCATTTGCCACAGAAACGCATTAAGGACGAAACGGCAGATAAACAAAAGACGGTCCCGAAGAAGGATTTTTTTCAGCCAGCTTCGGGACTGCTTTTTTGGTTTTATCATCATATCGGAACTCAAAAAAGTAGTAAATTGGTAGTAATCGGCATTTGAAACGTGATTTATCGCGGTTTTCCAAGGCAAATCTCAGCTGATTGAAATGGTGCCGTGGCATACGAATAATATTTTTGTCATCCCGTCATATCCTTTCAAACATCT